>Ga0099825_1005108_pt1 | contig 16997 bp, 8 predicted proteins | sample SiratroredBW_FD_76838 | JGI IMG/M metagenome (GOLD analysis project Ga0099825, IMG submission 76838) | Root nodule microbial communities of legume samples collected from California, USA - Siratro red BW | ecosystem: Host-associated > Plants > Roots > Nodule | place: USA: California | collected...
AAAAATATATTATTATAATATTTATATAATTTTTTTTTTTTTTTTTTTTTTTTTTTTTTTTTTTTTTTTTTTTTTTTTTTTTTTTTTTATCTTTCAAACATTCCATTTTTCTTATAAAACTTACTTTTGACGGAAACATGATCTTATTATGTAATGAATAACACGATAAAAATAAGTTTACATTTCTTAAGTAGGGAGTGTAAATTTACACTACGCAATAAAAAGTGATAAACCGAATTGTTATTTCTTAATAAGATAATTGTTACAGAAAAGCTATTTATAATGACCGCTGTACACAATCTAACTAACTTGTAGCAAACTACTAAAAAGAACAGTTAATAGTGATTTTGTTTACAACATATTCATACACTTCATCCCACAAGTAAAGGTAGGTGAAAATAAGAATTTATTTAAGCTACTTTGAGTTTGTTTCTAAAAAGTATAAATCTAGCCGATGAAAGAGACTTGATCAAAGCATCTATCTATTGATTTTGAGCTTGAATGTGCCGTATTGCTTGTCCATAACTTTTTCTTTAACAAAATTTCCATGTGTGTGATTTTGCATGAAGAACAATGGAATTCTAAGTTTGGAGAGAAGAATTTGAATCCGTTGAATGTCTGTCGTAATTTAAACTAAATTGCAATATTCTACCTCTATGCTTTATCCAGCATCCCCTTATTTTTTTTCTAGACCTCCATGAGATGAGATTAGGATGAAAATGGACTCATACACAGGTTGACCTTCTGCCATTTGAGGCCCAATCAGTATCAATTATGAAACAAGAGAATGTAGATGTAATCCATGATGAACTATGCCTTCTAAGTCTTGGAACCAGTCTTACATTGTTTCCAGGAGGAAGTCATAGGAAATGGCGGAAACTTGGCTTCTATTAAACTAGTTTTCTGCAATAAATCTCTTATATATGTGTGAACATTAGGGGATTATCCTTAACATAATCTACCTCAATTTCTAAGAAAGTAATCCAACTGTTGAAGTTGTTTGACAGAGAAAATAGAGTTTAGCTTTGTAATTAATGAAGTGTTGAATGAGAGTATCATGAAATATCATCTACTATACACTACATAACTAGAAGAGTGAAAAATAACTAAGGAGGATCCATTTGCTAGCTTTGAAACCAAATTGAATGAGTACTGTGAAATATGTCAAACCATTGACGCTATGATTAGTTTAGTTTGGAGAAAAACTTCAATTAATAAAAATAGTGCTAAAAAATATATAAATAAAAATAATTTATATTTTATGTATTGATCGTAAGATTGAGTTAGACTTATAGTTATTTATTAATATTTATAAAAATGATTAATGTAAAATTAAGAGGTTTATTATGCCCATCAAGTGTGTAAGGAAATTGGTAAATTAACTATGTGTTTTCTTTTTTCAATATACTAACACTCGGTATAATTTATTCCTTATTACTTGTCTAACCATTTCTCTTAATCTCTTGACTACTATTAGAAATAGGAATGAAATCATTAGATCTCTTTATCTAAGTTCTCTAATTGATTTCATTTTTTTAGTTAGACCACCATTATAAATAGATAATTTAGAGGATTTCAAACATGTCTTAATCCAATCAATTCATTTATTACAAAATCCTAGCCTACCCATCATATAGTATATGAATTATCAATTGATCTGAGTCATAAACTTTTTCATAATCTACTTTTATTATTATAACTATTTCTTCCTTTTTTTACATTCTTTCACTACCTCATTTGTTACAAGAATGGTACCTAACATGTCTCTACCCTTAAGTAATGAAAGTTAAGATTTGTTTATTACTCTTGAAAGCACAATTTTAGTCTCTTATCCAATATTTTAGATATGATTTTAGATACACAATCCACTAACAATGTTGGTATGAATTCATCGAATTTGATTAGATTTTTTCCTATTTTATTTTAAAACCAAGGTTATAAAGGAAGCATTATACCCTCTCGAAAATTTACTAAAGAGTTATCATTCCTAACCACATTTACTTTCTAAAAAATGGAAATTGAAAGTCATATGGCCTTGGACTCTTTGTCCCACATTGGATGACTGCCTCTTATTTATGACTCTCATATATGGCTGATGAACATCCTATTCCTATTGGCTTAGTACATGGAATTGTACTTTATCTAACCTCATAGTATTACTCCCTTTGGCACAAAACCTCTCATGGAAATATTCATATACCACCATGTTTTACTTTATACGGGTCCTCACACCATATGTATTGGATTTATACCCTTCTAATCTCACTATTCATTCTTCTCCACTTTATCCTGGAATAGAAGTACCTAGAGTTGGAATCACCTGTTCTAACCACTTGTATATTGTTTTTTGATTTAACATTGAGATGTGTTTATTCTCTAACATTTCTAAATCTCTAATTAGCCTCATTCGCTCAATCTGGTTTCCCTCATCTAGATTGCTTTCGTTATCCAAGTTGTCTATATCTTCTATCTGCCTCACTATTTCCTGTTGTTTAGTGTTAATGTTAACATAAACATCTCTATTCTAAGCTTTTAAATCTGATTTTAAGAATATATAATTAAGATCATTACTTACGTTGTTCTAGGGCTGAAAACCCCATACCGAAATACTGCACTAAGTAAAGGAAGTGTTGTAAGAATATTCACTTTGCAAACTGATATTATAATCACAATATTAAGAAAGTCTTAAAATTGCTATTATTCTATTCTTCACCCTCAAGAAATTGATTCCTTAGTCAAATAAAGGATAGATTGACTACCAAGCAATTTGTCATGGGAAGAAAGAATGATGTCAAACCTTCTCATTGGGTTCTCTTAATTTGCATGTCAAAGGTCTGTTAGAATAATTACATCTGTGATACTCTGACAGTTTTTTTTGGGAAGAAGAAAGAATGATGTCAAACTTTTATTTGGGTTCTCTTGATTTCTTGTCGAAGTCTCTTGGAATAAATCCATATGTGGCATTTGTGGCAGTTTTTTCACGAGAAGAAAAGAATATGTCAACCATGTTTTGAATTTTTCCTTGTCTATTGGAATAATTTATTGCCAAAGTAATTCTTTCATCATTCTCCAAGTATAGAATGTTCTTAATTATTGCCTCCACGATTTTTTCTGTTCCAATATCATAAATTATTTACTTTGAATATTATTTTTCCTGTTTTTAGCTCATTAACTTTCGAACGTAACATAACTTCTTTTTTACAATTTTAAATGTACATAGAACATGAGAGAAAAAAGCCTTCTATTTTTGTGATTAAAAAGAAAGATTACATGAAGCAGTATTTTCTTGTTAGATATGAAACTTGTAAATTCATATTAATATTAAACATTTAGAGTGAATACAAAGTTACATTAAACTCCATCTTAAGAAGAGAATGACGTTAAACTTTTGTCATTCTGGTTCCATGTAAAGATGAGCGTAATTTTATTCATAAATTATACTTACCTTAATCAATCTTATACTATATATATTCTAAATCCTTGATCAATCTTTCATAAACTCAAAATCTCTGCATCCTTGTTGCAAACACATTGTTTCTTTCATCAATTTTCTTAAACTTCCAAAACGTTCCACCAGTTTGTCCCATAAAATATTATTTCCTTCTTTAGTTTTTCAAGCTCAAAATCTCCCACCACTTTGTCCCTTAATCTTGTTGCAGAAAAAAAAATGTCTATTCGAACAAATCCCATGAAAGCAGTCCCTTTATTGTTGAGGCATTTGAGGAAAGTTGAACACCAGGCAAATTTGGAAGATTTGAAGTCTGTGTTGATTAACATTAAGGATGTGTTTTCCTTGGTGAAGAAAAATGAAGAAGAACTCCTTGACACATTAGTAGTGGTGGATGGCTATATTCGCAAGTCCAACATACGTAAGTTGATGGAAGAGAAGAAAGACATTTGCGAGAGAATAATGGATTCAACTCAAAAGTTGCTGCCTCGTGGTGCTATTCAAAGTAGTAATATAGAAGCTACTCAGTCATCAAGCAAACCATTTCAAGACGTGAATAGAGCATCACCTTCAAGCCAACTTCAGAACTCAGAAGAGTATAAGGTAAATTATCAGAACCTTCGTCATCTTTGTCATAAACGTGGCTTCTTGTCTCTCTTATCTTTCCCTAAAAATGCCATTACAAGTAAAAGGAATATCATAACATGGTGGATGGGAACGGGTGACATCCATGGAGAGGAAGATGGTGAGGATGTGTTTGTTGAGCTTTTGCATTGTAATCTAATTGTACCACATCGTCAAGGACAATGTCCCCACGTGAATAAATTTAAAGTTAATCCTTGGGTTCATGATAACATATTGTCACAAAATGATAAGAACCAACCTTTTGGAATTTATTCACGAATCATCTCATCTCATGGTAATGATACTTCGTATCATAGTTTAGTTCTCGACCAACGAGAAGCTAAACTAGGTGATGAGCTTGGTTTTGAAGCTAATGATTTGAGATCCGTTTTTAACATGAATACAAGTTATGTTAAATTTGGAATCCAATGGATGGCAAAAATGAAGAATTTGGAGGTGCTTCATCTTGGTCGTTGGCTGCAACATTCTGCTTCACATCATATTGAAGTGGAGAGTGAAGAATTCCTAAAGGAGTTGACAGATCACAAGTACTTGAAGTATATTAGCCTTCGGGGGATATCAAGAATAGCTGAGCTTCCAACCTCCATTTTTCAACTTGAGAGCCTAGAAACTCTAGATCTCAAAGCCTGTCACAATCTAGAAACCTTACCTAAAGATATTTCATCACTGAAAAAACTCAAACATTTAAATTTGTCTCAGTGTTACTTGTTGGAGAGAATGCCACGGGGTATTGAGAAGTTGACTGAGCTTCAAGTACTAAAGGGATTTGTAATGGATAGTTCTAGTCCTTACGAAATTTTAGATCTTGTAAATTTGAAAAAACTAGAGCAACTTAGCATACATATCCAAGATGGAGATTTTAGGATATTAAGATATTTATCAGCTCTTCGGCATCTCAAAATATCTTGGGGTGTGTCTACTGCAGTGCACACTGATGTCAAGATAAGTTTCCCTTCAAATTTGGAAAAGTTGCATCTTCAAGGTTTTCCAGGACAAAATTTTCCAGAATGGTTGAAGCCTGAGAAGCTACCTTTCTCATTGAAAGAGCTAAATATATCGGGAGGGAAACTAAACAATATGGATCATGGAAAAGTTTATGACAAGCTCCTCTGGTTGAGGATCTTACGTCTCAAGTACTTAAAACATTTGGAGGTTGACCTAGCAAATCTGCAAAGATTGTTTCCTTCGTTATGGTATGTAGAAATAAAACATGTTCTAAACCATCCACACTTTGAATGGAGAGATCATGAAAGGAGCTGAAAGTACCTCATGTTATACTGCTATTTGCACAATTGTATATAATTGTTTTCATATATTATCAAACTTTAGAGTTCGAATGGTGATCATAATGAGAATTGAGTTAAATATCGCATAAATGTCCACCTACAAATGACATTTTAATAACTAAATTAGTAAATGAATAAGGAATAATGAAGGAAAAGTAAGTATAGGAGATCAAATTAAAGTGAGTCTTTCTTATGTATTTATATGTATACTTTTACGTCAGTTTTTCTAACATTAGATTTTAATTGACGAATATAATTATATGGTGTTATATGATGTTGTTCTAATCCAATAAATACACATTGGAGATAAAAATTGGATAGGATGACCTTTGTATAAAGATTATATCGATCTAAATTTTTATGAAATACAAGATGCTCACTAGGAGATCCCTAGCCTCATGTTTATTTTGATTGTGGTGGAAAGACTGGTAGGAGCAGTGAGGGAAGCTGGTAAAACAGGTTTATTAGAAGGTTTAAAAATAGGAAATAATGAAATAGAAGTTATTATGTTTCAATTCGCTGACAATACAACGTTGATATCAAAAGATAATGTTCAAAACATTAAAAGTATACTAAGGCGCTTCCTGTTAGCTTCAGGTTTAGAGTTAACCTTCTTAAGAGCTCTACAGGTGGGATATAGGTTGATTCGCGATAAATCTGCAAAGGTATTAAAAAAAAAACGAAACCATAATAGAATTGTGTTTTTGAATGGGTTGTTAGATAAGGTTAGAAATAAACTTTCAAAATGAAAAAGAAAGCTCATCTCCATGGCTGTGAGAGTCACTTTGATTAGATTTGTTATTTCAGCCTTGCCACTGTACCTTTTATCCTTATTTAAAGCTCCTAAAACTGTTTGCAACGGGTTAATTAAAATTCAGCATCAATTTTTGTGGGTTTGGGGCCATGATAGGAAAAAATTAACTTGGGAGTTAAGTGGAAAACAGTTTCCAAGACTAAAGAGTGTGGAGGATTGAGTGTTAAGAATATTAGAGAAATTTAATAAGACTCTCCTTGTCAAGTGAAAAATGGAAGTTGGGCACCAAGGAACAAGGATTATGGAGTGAGATTATTAAATTAAAGTATAGGTCTAGGAGAAGTTTAGACAATGTAGGCAACAATACTGGTGAATCTAGACGGTGAAAAGACTTAAGAAGCATTTTTGGAAAGAATGAGGAGGAAATCTGATTTAATAAGAACATGAGTTGGAGAACTAGAAAAGGAAATAATATTTATTTTTGGGACGATGTCTGGATAAGAGAAGTAATACTTAAGGAAGTTTACAATTTTTGCAAATTCAACTCAGAAAAACCTTAAAATTGAAGACTTGGGGTTTGGCATGGTCAGGTGTGGGTATGGAACTTTTATTAGAGAAGGGTTTGGTTTGAATGAAAAAAATCAATGGTGGAAGAATTTTTGTCAACCATTCATAAGTGTGAATTAATAAGATAATCATAAATGGTGACAAGTGGGTATGGAAGGGCAAAGCAGAGAAAGTTTATTCTGTAAAGGATGCATACGGTAAGATTTTGGATGAAAATGAAGGAGGTTTTGAGGAGTGTTCTATAGACTTTCGAAAGTGAAGGGACAACTACCATCCAAAATCAGAAGTGTTTTTCACAATAAGTTGCCTATAAGTTGCCTACTAGAGATAGAGTTTTTAGATTAGGAATCCCTGTTATGAATACAATGTGTGCATTGTTTAACTCATGTGATAAAGTGTTTACCATTTGTTCTTTTTATGTAAAACTACTTGTAGCATTTGGGATTTGTTTGTTAAATGGTTTGAGGTGAAAAATGTAAACCATAAATTAGTTAGGAAACATTCTCGATAGGTCCACTAGGAAAGACATATTAGTATCTAACACTGTTTGGATGCTTATAATTTGACGCATTTGGAAAATTAGAAATGATATCATTTTTAAAAATAGGGTGTACGACATCTAGGAGTTTTTTGCTTTTATTCAAGTTAAATAACGGACTGTGTTAAAAGCTAAATATAAAAATGTCAATTTTAGAATAATTGGATTGGTGCATTGATCTCTTATTCTATATATGTGTGATATCATAAGGAAAGTAGGAATGATATAGGATTTGTTTTTCAGTGATGCAGGAAACGTAATGGCAAGGAATTTTGAAAGGCAAAATTGTTATGAAGGGACTGTTGATATAACAATTATGCTTTGTTTGAATTTGGTTTTATGTTTACAAATTATGTCAGGATTGTTTGGATTTTTTTTTATGTAAGCTCTTTTATAATTACTAATCTATATGTTTTTGGAGGACAAAAACTTTGTTCTGATAAAAGTTATGGGTACATACTGACTTTTGGTAGGGGATGCTGTATTTTCTTGTAATTGAGCAGTTGCAATGCCAATGTGTTTGGCAAAAATGCTCTAATTCTGTTCTTTGAGAATCTTTTATAAATAGGTTGGAACAACCTTATTTTCCTCTGTTATTTGCGGACAAAAATAAACAAGATGTTCATTAAATTATAAAAATAAGAAACAAAAATGTCATGGAGTGAGGAATATTTTGAGTCCCATGTAAGACAACTAAATACACCTCGAGGTGCTACCGAGGAATTGGGATACCTTCCCGAGCATAGGATAGGCAATTGAGAGGTAGAGCTAGCTTGAAACATCATTTCGAGATCTTCAAACATATTCGAGAGTTTAATGTGACTATTGTCACTTTGATTCGCGCTAGAATAGGATGTTCACTCATTAATAGATCATATTTGTCTTTCTTCTTACTAACTCTTTCACTAAGATTTGAAGCAGTTGGAAGAAAATGCTTTTAAGCTTATTCCTTTATTCTAACAAGACCCTCTTAAATTGGTAGTATTTCATTAACCAATTGAATTTCGAATCCATGTGGTTATGTACCTTTTGAATAAGAACCTAAACCTTAAACCTTGAACATTGAAGAGAGAATCACTTTCAGAATATACGTGCATAGATAAATCTTGTTTTTAAGACTACATATTTCCTTTTTAGAATGATGTGTCCCATTGTAGATCTCGAAAAGGAATACTAATACTATTTACAAAGATTATTTTAAACTTTTATTTTAGAATCTTTCTGCACATTTGTTTTCATAAATCTTGATGTTGTTGAGATGTTCAGATGAATCGTTCGACCGCCGTCTTCTCATTGTAATCATTAGACCATTTAGTCAAACGGTTTAATTCGTATATTTATTAAATTGTTTACTCTGCATAAAAATGCAAGATTAGTAAAATAAAAATTAAGGTCCAAATAAGTATAATTAGATGAATTTCAATTAAAATAATGGATTTATCATTTCAATATAAGAATAATACAATTAAAACATTTAAGTAAAAGTAAAAATATGTTCATCAACAGTCTTGGACTATATTAAATAGTTTATACTAAAATTCTCTTAATTTGATGGTGAAACAACGATAATTACATGTGAAGTTTGATTTTTTATTATAATAAAAACAAACTAAATATTCTATTTGTTTCACATGTGATCTAAATGTTTTAATTGTGTTTTGTGTACTTGAAGTATGTAGTGAACTATATAAGAGTCTACAGATTTGGTTCAAGAAGATAATCCAATAAAACAATTGTTCATATAACATTATTTGTTTATAGTAGTTGAATGCACTATATCTAAACAAAATTTCAAGATATGTTTGTGCACGCACGCCCAAAGCGTTTTAATAAAATGGTTACATTATTTGAAAATGAAATCTAAGTTTCAATTTTGAACGTCAGTCATTATATAGAAATAGAGGAATTTTATTTGATTCAATTATAATTAATTTAAATGTCATGAAAATAAAATATATTTTTTTTTCTGTTGCAATTGTTTTGGTTGACATTATATAGAAACATATTTCACTTAATTAAAAATGTTTTATGTGTTATTATATGAAATAAAAAAAGTTTATTTGATTTTGTTACAATTATTTTAAATGTCAATGAAAAAAAAAATTATTCATTATGCTACAATTGTTTCAGCTATCCAAACAAAAGAATTCTACTGGTTTACTACAGTTATTTTAGCTATAGAAATAAAATAATTTTGTTGATTTTGTTATAATTGTTACATATTGAAACAAAATAACTTTTTTTTATTATGTCATAATTTCTTTATACGGAAACAATAGTTTTTTTATTCTATCATAATTACTTCATACGAAACAAAAGAATTTTATTGATTATTTTATAATTGTTTTAGTTATCATATATTGGGAGTGTTTTCTTTAATTCTTTCCTTAAACAAATTTAAAGCAAGAATGCTTTGAAAGATTAAAATCCAAGGTTTCCTTTCTGAGCGTTTGTAATCAATCAGAAAGAGAAAGATATGTTATCAGAAAATGTTGCAAAATCCAAATGAGCCTCAAATGTCATATTCAAGAAACCATATAAAGAGTTAAAGTTTAAGATGAAAGAATACAAGACAAGCAATATATTTTGTACAAGAAATCTTGTAACAAATATAAGTGCTATAGTCTTATCAAGCTTGAGCGTCTAATGTCTTTTAGGCTAAGCGTTAAACCTTGTAATTTTTCATTTTGTGATATTATATTTTTGTGAACTTTATATGTGTTTTTTTTTTTGAGAAATTTTAATATCAAAGATAGATTAAGCAGGTATAACTTTGAGATATTTGTTAGCTCGTTAAATCAAGTGATTTGATTAATGGGACTTCTTAAACAATTGTTTAAAGAAGAAATGGACATAGCTTAGGGTTTAGAGTGAACTAATATAAATTTTCTTTTATATTTTTACTTGATCTGTTAGATGATAGTGCTTTGTTTGATGGAGACAATCTATTAGATGATCTACTAAACAATCTATTTTTATTCGTTGAGGAAAGAGTCTAAGGCCCCATTCAACTCTCTCCCTTATGGATCCAACTATCCCTATATTTTCTTCTCTATGTAAAAACTCGTTATACAATATCTGAAAAAGACAATCAAGAGAGTTCGAAGCTACTCAACAACCAAAAAAAGGGAATGCAACAACTACTTTTCTAAAGCTTGTTTCAATACATGCTTAAAGAGAAGAAACGAACAAAGAAGCATACTTTGAAAGTGTTAAAACTACAGTGAATTCTTTCCTATATGCGCAAAAATCTTTGTAAGAACACTATTATGTTCAAATAAGCAAACTAGTTAGCTTAAACCTTGTATAAGTCGAGAGACGTTAGCTTTTTTAGTGAGATAAACTTGTAATCTATTGATCACTCAAACTTTATGTTTATATAATCTAGGAGTGACTTTTCAAAGAATACTTAGTTAAATCAAAAGTGCTTGAGGAAAGAATACTTGAACAAGTGTCAACATCTAATTTCGTCCTAGCAAAATAAAAAAAATAAAAATAATTTTTTTTTGGCTAATTGTGCCCATGTTTTAATTTGCACCCCATTTTTGTATGCACTTTTTGTTTTGGACGAGTTCTTCCTGCACCCTAATACGTATTTCATGCACCCTAATAAAAAAATTTAATACCACAATTGCCCTTATATGAGAACTGGATGACACCTCCATCCGGTTGTTAATTTTTTTCAAATGACAACCGAATGGCGGTGTCATCCGGTTCTCATTTCCAAATCAAAATGATAACTGGATCAAACCCATCTGGTTCTCATAGTCCAAATCGAAAAATTAATCCGTTTTCAATTTGGACTATGAGAACCAAATGGGTTTCATCTGGTTATCATTTTGATTTGAAAATGAGAACCGGATGGCACCCCCATCCGGTTCTCATATAAGGGCAATTGTGATATTAAATTTTTTTATTAGGGTGCAGAAAGAACGTATTAGGGTGCAGGAAGAACTCGTCCATTTCGACTACAGGCCTAATTTCTGCTAGCCCAATTTCAAATTTTCAATTTTTCTATTTTTTAACAGGTGCTGACGTGGTTCATTGAAGGTCATTGTTCATTTCATTTGCATGCCAATCATTACATTACATTTTGCATGAGTAGTTTTAGTTTCAAATGTTGCATGGTTTCGTTCGTTGTGTTTAGGACAAAAGTTGAACAAATTTTAGAACGTTGGGGAAGACAGTTATTCAACTGAGAAACAAAATTAACATTGTTCCATTGAGGGCACTCAATGAGAGACGTTGAGCAGTGTGATAAACCGTCAAATATTTGTGCCCTTGAAAGGGAAAGATAAAATGATTCAAAGGGCGTTGAATGATCAATTGCGCTGAGATACACAAAAACGAAGAGAAATTTAGAGCGTTCTGAGTATACGAATGTAGAGAGAGAAGTTGCAAAAAAACCCATAAGCGAGAAAGAAGAAGAGTAAAGATGAGCTGTTTGAAGAAGAGCGAGGCGTGATCAGAATAGAGCCAAAAGTTAAAGCTTCAACAGATATGTGAAGTTTATTTTCTTTTTCTCGAACGCTTGTATGAATCTTTGCAATTTGTGTTTTTGTTGTCGTTTCTATAATTATGCGATGTCACTATTTATTTTGTGTTGTCTTAAATGTGAAGCATGAACGTGTTGAATGTTCGAGTTTAAAACTTATTTTTCAGAGATGAGATTAATTATGTGAAAGATAATTTAAAACTTGTAATGTTTCAATGATGGAAGTAGTCGCTGCCTTGAGCACCTGTTGTCTTCTTCCTCATCAAACCCAAAAACTTAAACCCAGAAACTCAACCTAGAAAACTAAGTCGAGGACCTAACCCAGAAACTTTAACCCAAAAGAATTCAAACCCAATCAAAAATACAAAATTCTTAAACACTTATCATTTTTAGAACTACGAATACCCTGATTTTTCATCTATCATAGATAAAAATACCTGATTTTTCATCTATCATGGATAAAAATACATAGGAGTAATGTGGGAGTGCTAATACCTTCCCCACACGTAACCGACTTTTGAGCTCGTCTCTAGACCACCCTTTTCCTTTTCTTGGTTTTTCATAATTTTTCATAATAAACTATGGTGATGACTCTATTTCTTTCTTTTCACATTCATCCCATTTCAAAATTTTTGGATTGTCATCCACCATCGTTGACAAGGTGGTGTCCAAGAACTACTCGAATTAAGTCAGAAGTGACTTGTTGTTATAATACCTGATTAAACTAAGAGTGACTTGTTGTTATAATACCTGATTAAACTAAGAGTGACTTATTGAAAGTATACTTGAATAAATGTAAATTTTTAAGTAAATTTTTAAGACAAACAAATCTGTATAAAAATATTGTGTAAAGCCTTTCCTTAGTCTCTTCCTACATTGCATGTTATTTTTTTAACTAACTAAACAATGGAGGAATGTTAAAAATAAGGTTCCAAAATATAAAGTTTTCATCTTATTTAAAACTGAAACTATCATCTAATAGTAAAAATCATACAATACTCGTAGAAAACAAAAAAAAATGAAAAACACAATTTAGTGTTTTTCTTTTTTTTTTTTAAATAAATTTTAAATTTAAAAAATGAAATCTTCTCTTATTATCCGCATGGCTAAATTTGGAGAGATGATTTTTTTTTTTTTTTTGTGCACATGCTTTTCTTGCTTTTAGTAGACCATGTTTTTCGTGCCTCTCCTTGACTTTTTATTCGTTCAAATTATAGTAGTCCGTTGTGCTTGATATAATTATTTAGTATCTCCATTTTTGTCCTCTCTTAGGTTATAATTTGATCAGACCTTTTGTCTTCCATGAGACAAGGAACTAAGCTCAATTAGAACTACAACTCATTACTATTTACACCCCATTTTATAAGACATAAATTTCTATAAATTACAAATAAAAGAAAATATAATAAAAGTAAATTATAATATAAAGTACAAACAACTAATAGGCACCATTCTTAATTATACTTATGAAGTTGGATGTAGTTCTAGCTTAACATCTTTATTGATTGATTTTCTATCATGTTTTACAACTGCTTTTAGTAGTTAAAATTGACATTTTTATTGCGACAAAAGTAATTTAACATCAAAATGTCTCCTTGTGCGTAGATCTGAATAAATAAATTTTCATTGCTGTATTATAAAACAACCAGATATCATACAAAGTATGTGGAATTGACGGTCTTTCACAAATGACCGTTTTAAAATAATGAATGACAAAACATTTTAGGAGAATATATTTTCCATAAATGTGAACCCTATTCGACTAAGGATTAAATTTAGGAAAAAAAAATTGAATGCATAATCATGATGTATTAAGAAGAGAAGTCAATAATTAAAGATTAATAAAAAAATGCAATTAGAATGAAACTTAAGAATTATATTACATCATTAGACTCATAATCCTGTATTCTAAACTAATTACTCCAAAAAAATTATAGTTTATTTCACAAATAAACATTTTTTTGGGAACTATCGTTGGTTCTATGGTTACCATACTCAAAATTAGATTAGTAAACTTTAAGCTTAACTTTACAAAATCAATAAAATAAAATTTGCATTCATTTATAAATTATTGAAATATCTTATTTTATTTCTAATCGGATTTTGTCTTGTACCCCATATTTTGTAAAAATACCAAAAATACTTTATTTAGAATATATTTTTTTATTTCGGATTTTACAATTCAAAATATAATTTTTATATTTTGGATTGTAGAATCCGGAATACAAAAAAATTAGGAAGTATAGAATTTATTTAATTTTTGTTCATTAAGGATATAATGATCAATTTGTTATGCTTATGAAAGTATGGAAGTAGAGGAAGAATGGGTGTCCACTAACCCATATTGACCCTATAAGTGTAACAGTCTTGTTAGAATAAACTTAAATAACTTTGATACCATATTAAAAAGTAGACTTCAAATCTAATTCAATATTAATAAAACAGTTTATAAAGTTAGATTTGCATCTCATTATAAACTATTGAAAGAATTTATATGTAATCAATAATGATTATTTAACAATTATATTTTTTTTTATGAAACATATTTGTACTCGTCATTATTAATGAAAAAAAATTAATCTTTATTTTTTCTGCTTTAATTGTATTATCATTTGTTTTTTGAATGTATATTTTTTTTATATTTATATAGCACAACAAATATTATTTTTTAAAATAGTAGAGAAAATATAGAAATGCATGAGTAGGATAACGGAACAAATTTAGCAATTTACAATTCGATTCTTTCTTATTTATGTGGTAAAGACACATCTACTAAAGTTTTGTAAAAAACTGTTCAATATTAAATTTATAATAATATTATTATTATTTGGGAAAAAAATATTTTGCTGTAAAATGTAGAAAGTTTGTAACATATTGTTTGTGTTGGTGATGCATAGATATGAGAAAAAGAAGTTGAGAAAATCATAAAAAATGAAAACTAGGAAGGGCAGGGTCTTCAAGAATAAATGGAATACTAACAATAAGAGTATGTTATGCAACGTATTATTATACAGTCAGATTGGCATTGCTTAAAATTTAACTGCATAGAAATACACTCGTAAAGTAAATAGAAGATAATAGTCATCTAATTATGAACTACACAGCCCATTCAGAGACGGAAATGCCTTAACGACAGTGGTAGATGGCTGTTATAATTTAATAAACGAGATTAATTATGTTTAATTCGTACTTATTTAAAAAATATGGGTCGGTGTAGTTGTATAAACAAATCATTTAAAATTTATAATAAAAATATTACCTTAATATTATAAATAAATTTAAAATTTATTTCATAAAAGTACATGAAAAATATTTTACATATTGTAAATAAAGAATAATTACATCACCCATCTTAACAAGCAAGTTTTAGACATAACTAGTGAGAAGACTCCAAATGTTGAATGCATAATATAAAAATAAAAATCACATAAGTTGGTTTGAAGAAGTTCTGTTGCGCGGTAATTGTGGCTTGTCTGCATCTTCTTCAGTCCTTTCCCTCTCAGTTTTTCCGTTAGTTTTTGTTTCTTCTTACTGCAGCCAAACACAATCAGAGTATATGACTTCTGCTTTTACTTTCCACATCAGAAAGCACTAACATCTAACTCATATTTTCTTAATATGACAATTTTATTCATATTTTTACATCGCATTAAAAATTTGCATTGAGAATATAAATAAATTATAATTAATTTCATTTAACGTTGAAGATCCAAAACTTTAAAAATCATGTAATATAAACCGACACTAAACATATAATGTGATAAGAGAAATCGATACTTTTACCTTGAGTAATAAGAAGACCGTTCACTCTAGTTTCACGAACTAGAAATTCTGTTGACCAGTCACGTAGTTGCTTCTCTAAGGCAGGACAAGCCTGAATATCCAAATTTTCCAGCATTCTTTCTCTCAGGCTGTTTGGAAGTGTCATCAACTTGCAGCAGAAACCAATAGCTAATTGGCGAAGAGAGGAAAGATGTTGAAAGCAATCAGGCAAAGATTCTAGATTTGGAAGATCATATAATCTCAAGGAGTGCAGGGCAGTCATGGCTTGTAAAGCCTCATCCAAACCTTTCAACTCTCTGCATCTTTCAATCTCCAATTTCTTCAGATAAGGACTCAACACCCATGTTGGGAAACCATCACCTGTGTATCCTGTTACTGTCAAACTCACAAGCTGTTGGATATCAGGTTGAAGCACTTCAAGAATCACCTCAATATTTTCTCCTATTTGGGTCTCATCATTTCTGTCCCACGACAACCTCAACTCCTTCAATCTCTTACTTGACATATTCGCTTCCATGGCATCCTCTACACTTTGCACTCTTCCCAGATGCTTCATGTCAAGATCTTCTTTCAGCTTCATTCCTCCCAATTCTGCCAAAAGGAACCCTCTTTGGTTGCCGACAAAGTACGAGGTTAAACTCCTCAGGGAAGTCAACTTCCCCATCTGAGGAGGCAAGCTTAATAGTTTGTGGCAATCCTTAAAAGATAGCTTTTGAAGAAATTTGAAGTCTATCAGACTGTTGGGCAACTTTTCTAGATGTTTACAGTAATCTAATTTCAAGATTTGCAAATTCCACAATTTACACAGGAATTCTGGAAGAGTTTTAAAGTCACTCTTCGAAAGATTCAAATACCTTAGATGCTTTAAATCTCCAATTGAAGGTGACAATTCTCCCCTAAGTCGTAACTGAAGCACCCGTAAAGAATGACATTTCAATACGTTAGGAGAAAGTTGATCACTGTACTAATTTGATATAAGATAAGTCCTCAAAGATTTTACTTTTTGCAAATCAATTGAATTAAATTCAGTTCTCCCTCTATAATCTGAGAGATGGTTGATTGTATTAGACCAATGAATTTCTGTACTGTCACCTAAGCATTTCACATCCTTTGCGACAAAGATTGCAAGATCAGCAACAAGATTGTGCATCCTGAAACCTGTAAGGTTGCCAAATTCATCTGTCTCAATATCCTGAAAAAATGATCTCCTATATAATTCATTCCATACATCATTGCCCACTTCTTCAGCATCTAAGCTTCCATCAGATAAAATGAATCCATTAGCCATCCAAAGTTCAATTAAATATTGCTTCCTTATGGTTTCACCTTTGGGAAATATTGCACAATAAGCAAAACAGTTTTTGAGTCTTGCTGGTAAGTTCAAGTAACTTAATATCAGGACACTCGTTACAGACTTTTCAGCTTGTGCTAAATTTCGAAAGTTTTCATCGTCTCCTATAGCACCGTATCGTAAACTCCAA
>Ga0099825_1005109_pt1 | contig 16996 bp, 13 predicted proteins | sample SiratroredBW_FD_76838 | JGI IMG/M metagenome (GOLD analysis project Ga0099825, IMG submission 76838) | Root nodule microbial communities of legume samples collected from California, USA - Siratro red BW | ecosystem: Host-associated > Plants > Roots > Nodule | place: USA: California | collected...
CGTATATAATGGCAAAAAATCCTGATGTAATGAATCCATAAGTAATTTACATACGAATTTATTTTACATGTAATTTCTTAGTTTTATTATTATTTTGTATCTTATTTTAATTATTATTATATCTATTATTTTTAATATTTTTTAATATTATTAATGTTATTGACAATCTGCTCCAAATGAAAATCAAATGAAAGTCAAATATATATATATATATACACACAAAACTGACCTTACCGCTAGGTCAAATAAACTTTGTTGTCATAATATGATTGTCGAGTTCACACTATAATAAAACATCAAAATTATATACAAACAAAATCAGTATGTAATGGCAAAAAATTCGGATATAATGAGTCCATAGATAATTTACGTACGAATTTATTTTGTATGTAATTTACATATGGAACAATCTCCAGGTAATTTACATACGAATTTCAAATTCATATGTAACAAATTAATTTTAAAAATTTTATTTACGATTTTTTCTTGGTTTTATTATTATTTTGTATCTTATTTTAATTATTATTTTTAATATTTTTATTTTATTAATGTTATTGACAATATGCTCGAAGTGGAAATCAAATCAAAGTCCAATATATACATACAAAATCGACCTTACCAATAGGTCAGATAAACTTTGTTGTCAAAGTATGATTTTTAGTATTCTTATTTTTACTATAATTATAATTTTTATGATTAATAATAATATTGATAACAATAATAATAATAATAATAATAATAATATTTACATTAATAATAGTGTTAATATTCATAATAACATTGATAATAATAATAATAATAATAATAATAATATTAATAATCATAATAATATTAGTAGTATTATTAATAATATTCATGGTAATAACGATATTATTACGTTAATAATATTATTAATAATAATAACAGTATTAATAAAAATATTAATAATAATATTAGTAATACTAATAATGATATGTTATTAATTATAATGTTAATAAAAATAGTTATAATATTAATACTAATAATAAGAATAATAATATCAAGAATGTTAATAATAATGTAAATATTTGTATTACATAAGGATTTTCATACGGATTAAATTTGTACGTAACACTTTGTAAGCAAATACGTATGAAAAATTTCATATATAATGTTGAATTTGTATACAAATTTGTATATAATACTGATTTTGCACATAGATGTGAATCCGTATGTAATGCAAATGTTACATACAAATTTTCATTCATGTGTAATTTTTGTATGTAATTTGCGTTTTTTTTTAGTGTCAATTCTCAAAATTTGGTTGTCTTATGGAAGATCAACACATCGTGAAAGGACCTAAAGTTGTACCTCTTTTTGTTCTTTCTTTTGCAAAGTGTCCATGTTATTTCCCGCCTTTTATTTCATGTAATTATGCTATTATTAATTTTGAAATATTGCATAAGCATCTTGGACATCCAAACTCACATGTACTTCATGATTTGCTGAAATATGGCATTCTTCATAATAAAGAATCCCCACCTCTTAGTGATATTCAGTTTGATTGCAATTCTTGTAAACCTAGTAAAAGTAAAATTCTACCATTTCCAACTCATCAATCAAATGTAAAATATGTTTTTGATATGATTCATGGTTATTTGTGGGGGATGGCACGTGTTGTATCTCATGCTCATTACAAGTATTTTGTTATTTTTATTAACGACTATAGTCATTTCACATGGGTCCATTTTTTTTGCACTCAAAATATGAAGAGTTGTCTGCTTTCAAATTTTTTAATGTTTATGTTCAAACTCAATTTTCTTCACAAGTTAAAGTTGTTTGGTCTAATAATGGGGTGAATACACATCTCATTCATTCCAAGACTTCATACAAACAAGTGACATTTTATCTCAAAGATCTTATCCTTTTAGTCCCTAACAAAATGGGGTATCTGAAAGAAAAAAATTGTCATCTTCTCAATGTTGTTCGTACGTTCATATTGGAATCTCTTATGCCATCACAATTTTGGTATGAAGCTTTTTCCACTGTCCACCTTATCAACTATCTTCCTTCTCCATCATTAAACACTGACTCACCCTTTTCACTATTGGACATCTACCCACTTATTCTAAAATTCCACCTTTTGATGTATTCCTTATGTTCATCTTCCCCCACAAGAACGCACTAAGCTCACAACTCAATCTGTTAAATGTGCTTTTCTTGGCTATTCTGCCCACCAAAAAGGTTCTGTGTGTTATGATCCTGATTTATATCAAATTCGGGTCTCTAAAAATGTGACTTTTCAAGAAAAATACATACTTTTTTTTGCAACTAACCATGAAACTTGATATTAATTGTAGGGAATGTTTAAGATCAAGATCAACTTGTCAGGAGATGAAGAACACAACCCACCAATGAAAGAAACCAATATAACTCAATAATGGAGTTAGAAAACAATGCAAGCATTCGACAAAGTGAAAAGTAAAGGCAAGAAAAACAAAACAAAGTAAAAGGAAACTAAAAATGGACTGAGGAAGAGAATGGGATGAAGAGCATGCCACCTATGGGGGAAGAACCTCTAAGGATACGTGCTTGAAGAACCACCACTTTAGAAAGCTTATTAAGATAACAACTCAAAGGCTATTTAATTCACTCAACTCTATATGGTTTGTACAAAGGGGTCAACACCTTTTATAATGTTCATGAAACGTCCAAAGAGATACAAAAATAACAAAAATTAACTAAGATTAAGCTAAACTAATGCCACTAAATTAGGGAGTTATCCTTGGGTGGTTATGTAGTTACATAAAGGTGCACTTGGTAGTTATCTAGATGCACGCATGTAAGGATGGCTTTTGATGACTTGGCATTCTTGTGCTTGTTGACTGGTGCGACACTTTAAGGAGTTCCAGAGGTCAAGGAACTTCCCTGAAGTTTCTTTCTTTCAATTCTTTCCTTCTCTTAAGTTCTTTCTAATATAAGAGCTCTACTTGCTTAATTCTTTTTATTTGTTCTTCCAATGCTCTAAGACTTTTTCTCTCTTTTATTTCTTCATGCTCCATCTTTATTTGTCATGCTTCCTTTATTTATTTTTCATGCTCATCATCCTGTTGCTCACAGGTGCCTCATCCTTGCATGTATCATTCTCTCCATCTTGGAGAGAATTCATCCACGGATTATGAAACATTATATCACAAAAAGAATGATAAGAAAAATTGAAGTTATGACTTTTATTTACTACTACTAAGAAAACTATTTATGACTATCCTCTAGGATAAAAAACTAAAGTACTTGAAATGTCATGTTTGCATGTTGAAGGTATGCTCATTTCCCAATATTTTATTTCCTACAAAAGGTCTTATCATTTATTTTATTTATTTTTACAATGTGATTATCATAATAACGATGATGATAATGATGATTATAATGATGATGACAACGATGATGTATATGACTATGTGAGTCTATGATAATTACATAAGTATGCCCTATGTCACTTTTTTCCAAAGAATTTAAAGAATGTTCAAGTAACAAAGGTTTCTTCTCTTCAGTAATTAATGACTGTTACAATTCCTTCAATCCTTATAGAAGTTGGGTCATGGAAAGATCAAGAAGCCCATGAGGTATATTGATTCCCTCTTTTTGAATTTTTATCTCCAATATGCCCCTAAACTATGTAACATCCAAGAAAAAAAGAAGAATAATAGAAGACAAATCTAAATATTTATGAATTGAAAAGTTTATAGATTGTCTTTTAATCTTCTCTTGATCCACTTGTACTCTAGTGTCAAAATTCATTGAGCACACAATATTAGGCAAAAGAAGATAAAAGGGGTTGTGTACATGCTTTAACTTTTGGATTGTTGTACATGATACCACAAGTAACTCTGTATCTTCCTTACTATTGGACTTGATTTGTTTCATGTGCTTTTCCCTTGATTCCTTCATTGCGAATTGATCTCTTCTAACTTCTTTAGCAATTAAGGGTGTTAATGAATATGTCCTTCCCTTTTTTCAAATGAGAACTTGTTGATGAGGCCATCATGGTATACATGTTTATCATATTGCCACGGCCTTCCCAAAAATACATGTCAAACTTCCATAAGCACCACATCATATAGAACTTCATCCTTGTATTTGCCAATGGAAAAACTCAAGAGAACTTGGTTAGTGACTTTTATTTCTTCATCTTCACTTAACCATTGTAGCTTGTAAGGTCTTGGGTGGGGAATGGTTGGAAGATTAAGCTTTTCCATCAATCTCTCACTTGCTACATTGGTACAACTTCTTCCATCAATGATGAGAATACAAACTTTGTTGTTGATAAAGTATTTTGAATGAAAAATGTTTTCTCTTTGAGAATTGCCAATGTCTTTGTGGACATGACCAAAAATTTGCCTTAAAACCAACAAGACACCTTTTTTCGAGACAAGTCATATTCACCATTTGAAGAAGAATAACTACTCTTGGTTGGTGAAGAAGGAGAATAAGATGAAGGGGAAGAAGGAGAGAGGGAGAGGAATCTTCATATTGTATCTCTCCATTCTTCATTATCATAACCCTTTGCTTTGGACAATTGAAAGCCTTATATGTCCATAACCCAAACATTAACATTTCATTGAACTTTTTTTTTCCCTCAAATTTGGGTTTAGATGATGAAGAGGAAGAGTCATAATCCTTGGAGGAAGAAGAATTTTGGGATCCCTGGAAAAAGATGAAGAATTCTTATGCTCTTTTGAAAATGAAGAAGAATGTTTAGAAGACTTAAGTTGGAGTGACCTTTCTTCTTCCTTCTTATCCTTAGAGGAGCTCCAAGAGGCATACTTTTGATAGGCAAGGCGCCTCTTGAGTTGCCTTTCAAGCTTCATTTTGATGAAGAATATCACCCAAATTTTCATGTTGTTGGAGTTCCACCACATTTTGGTATCTTGGTTAAGACCATTCAAGAACCTTGTCATTCTAGCTTTGGCACTTTCCTCTAACTCACGCTTGATTGACAACATCTCCATCTTTTTGTAGAATTCCTCCACACTTTCTGAATCTTGTCTAAGTCTTTGGAGTTGAAGGATTAAGCCTTTTTTTTATGCATAAATATTTTTCTCAAAGCTTTTTGCAAATCTTTCCACGAATTAATTTGAAAATGTTTGTCATCAATAATGTCCTTTTGATATTTGTTCCACCAGAATAAAGCATAACCCTCAAACTCCAAGACTACAAGTTTCAAAATTTCCTTATCTCTAAAATCACAAGAATAGACATTTTGGTTCAGCTTCCTTTCCCATTCCTCATATACATTTGGATTTGATTCATCAGTAAACTTAGAAAATCTAACATTATGCTTGAACATTTTTTCCTCATGTTTAGATTTATGTGATCACCTCTCCCTTCTCTCATGGCTAGGTTGATAAAAAAGCCTCCATGTCACTATCCACTATGTTTATAGAAGAACTTGAAGAACATCTACCTCTTCTATGCTTTATTTTCACCATTTCCTTTAATTCTTCTATTTGTTGCTACAATTCCTCCATAGCTACTTGTTGTGTATCCATATTAACACTTCCCTACTATTTAGGACACAAAGTCATGGCTGCAAAATTGCAAGAAAAACGTATACAAATTTTTAATGTCAAACAACAACAAAAAAAGATAAGAAATGAGTGGTTAATTTCAAAAATTTATTGTAATTTTTACTTAAGTATTTTCACTCTCAATTTTTTTTTCACTAATACATATGAGAATGAGGACAAATTTTTTGAAGAAAGAGAAGATAAGACATGAAGAATAAATAAAAGAAGCATGACGAATCAATTTGCAGATGAAGAAATCAAAAGAGAAAGAGCCTTAGAGCTTTTGAAGGAAGAAATTAGAATAGTGATTGTAAATTGTAAAAATTAGAAAGAACTTGAAAAGAGTACAAACTTGAGATCATGAACTTGAGAGAATTGGTTCTTAAACTAGAAGTGTCTTTTGGAAGGCTTAAGTTGCACATGCACCTTAAATGGGCTACGTAAGTCATTTTGACTCTTCAAGTTTCGAGACACGTTCATAGTAACTACCTAGTACATGCATTGCAATAATTACATTCTTTAAATTTTAGTAACTACCTAGTTAATCATTACATTCTTTCCATTTTAATAACTACCTAGTGCATTCTTTCATGTACATTCATCCTAGTCATCTTAGAGTAATCATTACATTCATGCATTGTTATAACTTCCAAGTGAACTCCATCATGTATATTTATCCTAGTCATCGTAGAAGTAATCATTACATTCATGTACTTTAGTAACCACCAAATGAATCTCCCCAATTTCAAGGGAATAGTTTAACTTAAACGTAGTTAAGTGTAGTTAACCTTGATTAGTGTGGTTAACTCTTTTTGTCTTTTGAGACTCCTTCCTTGGCCAAATTCCATGGCTATAAATAGGAGTGCTTTCCATTGTAAAAAACATTAAGTTAAATGAATCAGAATTTCTTTGAGGAATTGTGAGAGTTCTTGAGTTGTGTCTCTACTCTTCTCTTTGCTACATAGTTGATGCTAGATTTTTCCCATTTGAAAAAATTTCTTATAATTCATTTCTTTCCAACTAAATCATTTGAAAAATATTCATCATACAATTTATCCCCAACCATGTTCGTGCCAATGTAAATCTTCTTCTATTCATGATGAAAACAATTGGGGACCTTCCCACAATCTATGGCTTCAGAACCTAGTTTATAATCACCTCTTTTCCCAATATCCTAGAGGTGATTGAGTAGTTTTACAACATCGTAGCGTTCTTCCAGAAACACCTCACTAGTTTGGGGTAGATTGTTTGTGGCACAAGGAAAAATCCTCGAATGTCACATCTCTCTAGGTCAATACTTATTTCTATCCCTCAACAAATTCTTGTAGTGTACATTGGTGTTCCACCAACAAGGTAGCATATTGATAAGGGTTTTCCTTGGGTGGTGGCAGTGATAGTAGTCTTAGCTTCTATTTTATTGTAGAAGGGATTAGGGTTTTAGGAGAATGTGAAAAGAGGAGTAGGCAACAAGTTTTGTTTTTCTCTCAAACGAAGGCATAAGGTTTTTTAGGTTACATGGGTGTTTCGAGGGCAAGAATAACAGTTATATTTTAATGAATCGGCTTAGTTTAAAAAAATAAAGAATCTAAAATATATACCATGGAAACATGAAATTCAAACACATAATTTCACATAGTCACTAAGGCATTTATCAAATAATTTTAGCTTCATCTGATGCATTATATTCGTGTTATATTCCAAAATTGATTTAGACACATAAATATGATCATATAATCTATGTACACTACAAATATGTCGGTAAATTGACGGTTAATTTATCGACGAATAATTTGACAATAAATTTTTCTATCGGTAATGACATTTTACCAATGGATAAAATTTTGTCAGTAATTTTTTGTTAGAATTTTGCATTTTTCTTGTAGTGATAGAGTGGTGTTGCCTGTTGACTCATTTATATCGTCTTAGTGCATGGTACACAAAAATGTGACTCAGAAACACTTAGCTCACATATGTTGTGAAAACATATTGTCTGCTTGAAGGTTTTTCACCAATAGAGGCTGAATGTTTCGTCCGCTCTAACATTCTTCGCATCTTACTTTCTTCTTTCCACTTGTGATAATTTTATTCCACCTTTTCTCGAACACGTGCCTTCCAAATTTCTTAGAAAAATTATTTCTTTTGGTACCCATGCTTGATTGGGTCCTTTTAGTTAGTTTTCCTCAATGAATTGTCTTTAGGATATCGTTAGAGATTTTCCAACAAGAAATATGATGCAATTCCTTGCATGAAAACCTTTCACCAAGTGTTGTTATTCATTTTCTAGAATTATATAGCGAAAACAACATGGATGGGTAGAGGAATGAAGTTGATTTAGAGAGGTTTGAACTGTTTGAGATGGAAAAGTCTTGAGTGGAGAGGATCATCTCCATTGGGAGAGTGTATTGTGGCAAAGGTAGCTTGTAGTCTAAGCTTTAAATACTTTCCAAATGAGAGATGGGCAAGTGGCAAAAGAAGCTAGGAGAAGAAGCTCTCCATGAGGCACCTAGTTGTAACCTTCATATACACATGTGGTGCCTTCTATCTTCTTAGGTCACACTTTCAAGGATGTTTATTTCTTAGGTGGACATCCACATGTCATTATGGGTTTCAAGACCCAAAACCCTATAGTACTTGGCCCAAAATCTTATTCTACTTGGCCCAAAATAAATTCTTCATTACTCCATACAGTTTTTACAAGTATAGGTCTTATAATCTTATGCTTCAATATCTCTAGAGTGATCTTCTTCAATTTTGAAATTGGGACCAAAAGTTTGTTTGGAGGCTCAAACAAGCCTAATTAGGTCCAAATTCCTGATAAGCTCCTAATCAAGGCTTTAACTCAATGACATTTTCATTCTTTTCTACAGTCTTGGTGACGGGTTTGCATCACAATATATTCATTCTAGTCCTATCAACATATTATTTTCTATTTGAAAACTAATTTTATTTCTATTCATGCCAAATTTTTAAGTTTTCTATTTTAGATACAATATATAATGAATATATCTTGTAAGATATTTCAGTTTAGACGTACTTATCTCTTCATCAGATTCATCTGTTATGGAGTTTTCCTCATCAGACTCTTCAGATGATGAACTACGTTTGCATCACAATATATTCATTCTAGTCCTATCAACATATTATTTTCTATTTGAAAACTAATTTTATTTCTATTCATGCCAAATTTTTAAGTTTTTTATTTTAGATACAATATATAATGAATATATCTTGTAAGATATTTAAGTTTAGACGTACTTATCTCTTCATCAGATTCATCTATTATGGAATTTTCCTCATCAGACTCTTCAGATGATGAACTACTTGTATCATATATCATGAAGTCGATGTAACCCTTTTGGTTTGTCCTCGAGTTATATGTATTCAGATCATTTCTTGACTGTTTATAAGATGTTTCAAGAGTTTTCCACATATCCTTTACCTAGGTTATAGTAATAACCTTTAATATTTTGATGAAGGACCATCTGAGAGACCACATGTTGGGCAGTGACAAGAAGCACGACCAAAAGGATTAAGGAGGAAGAAGGCTCTCAAAAGACTTTTCTTTTGTGAAAAGTGATTTATTAAAAATCTTCCTTCTTTAGAGTCTTTGTACAAAATGTATAGAGTAGTATAGAATTCATTTGGGCCTTGTATTTTGGGCTAAGACAGTATAAGAATTTAAATTTTGAGCCTTGTATATGCTAATATCTGTTATTTCATTTTTCATCCCAAGATTCTTTTGACAGCAACTTTGTAGAGGAATCAAGTAACATAGGATTACCTTCTTTAATAACTTCCATGAATCCTATATCAATGAATTCAAGGAAGGAACTCATCCTTTTCTTGAATAAATCATACTTCTCTCGTTTGAGTAGTGGTGGCTTATCAATTGCTAGACCTTTAAGTTCTATGAGTTCTTCTAGGATCTTTTCTTCAATTCCAATTAAGAACTAACCCCTGAGGTTAGCTCTGATACCAACTGACGGTGTAGTTAGCTCCAAAAGGGGGGGTTGAATAGAGCCTGAACTCAAATCGTGGAATATAAATGATTAAAGGGCAATATAAAAACAAAGTATAAGGGAGAGAGAAATAGAAACAAATTCAAACTGGTTCACCCTACAACAAAGGCTACATCTAGTCCCTTTAAACAATTTGCTTAAGAACTTTCCCTAAAATTGAGTTTCAACACCTCTCCAGGAACGAGTATTCTACACCTCTCTAGGTAACGAGCATTCTATACCTCTCCAGGTAAGCCCAGTCCTAATCCCCCCATGAGATTAATACCTCTCAATAATGAGAAAATCGCTCTTAATAGATATACAAATTAGGCTTACAGGATAATCTTCACAAGGTGAAGGATTTATAATGGTTTAGCTCACAACCTTTTTTTCTAATCACTCTTGACTAGCAAATATGATCAATTAAACTCGCTTTAAACATTTATCTTGTATTTGTTCATTTTTCGCTCGTGTTTCTTACATTTTTCTTCTTCATCTTTAATGGCCTTTATATAACATTTGAAATGATGACCCTTGAAGTTTGTATCTTCTATGAACAACAACTTCTACACTAATGAATATCTTCTCCACATTCTTAATTGTTCAATATTTTGAAGACATTCCTTTGTTGTTTCAAATTTGAACATTGAGACTTGATGTATTAATTTCTTACTATATGAATCTCGTTCTTCTCTGTCTTTTCTTCTCTCAAACGCTATATATGACAACTTTAACTTTGACATAATCTGTGTCTTTATCACATATTTAGGCCTTGTCAATTCTTTCTTTCTTTGTAACAATTTGATCATTTAAGCTTTTGTCATATCTGCACTTGATCTTTTCGTAACTCGTGCAAGTTATCTCCTTCATTGTGTTTGAAACTTTAAAGGAAACTTCTTATTAGATTTATTCTTCTCATCTTGATTGCATAACTTTTATCCTCAATGCATTCAAATTCCTTCTATTTTTGATTCTTTGAATTCTGAAGCATTGATTTTCTCTCTAAAAATTTCATGTGCAATTCAGGGCTGGAAGTAATTGCTTGATAAGGAAAGTTGATATAGTCTTTCCTTCTTGATCTAAGTATTTTTCTTCTCGTGTTGCACTTTGAATATTTTATAATTTCATATGTCTCATGTATATACTTCTTCTTCAACTGTATTAAAGTTTGAATAGGAATATTTGCTTTCATATATCTTATGTGTATTCCTATGTTGTAATCCTTTTTGGAAGTAATATGGATGCGATTGACAATTTGTAATTTGTACTTAAGTAGTGATGTGAATATGAGAGTGTTGATCAATTCGTTTGTCATGAAGATTGACTAAATAATCTTATGCTTTTTGGTCTTTAGGTAGATTCTGGCATGATTGCGCACTATACAATCGTCTGATATGTCTTTCCACTGTTGGTTCATCCATTGTGTTTGGATCATTTGTTCAGTGTATCGTCTAGTGCATTGTTCATCTAATATCAGTAGATATTCTAAAAATGTCTTGCTTTAAGATTTCGTCTGTTAGATTTTCTATGTGCTTTAAGACCATAATCTTATCCTCTGTAATCATCTAGCACGTTAACTTTTACAGTATGTCTAGCTAGAACGTCTAATGAGTACAACATTCAGATATCATCTAGTATGTCTTAACTCAGTTTTTAACAGTGAAACCATCTTGACGTATTCGTCTGATCCATGTATGTTGGTGGTACCAGTTCGTCTAATAGTTTTAATCTATTTTCTAATGAGTCTTTAGTTTTGTATACATACTTATTAATTTGATTAAACCTTTTACATGTCTTATTGTATTTTTTATCATCAAAACTCATATGACTCTCTTATTGTATGATCATTTGAGGGATATTATATCATTCAGTGACTTAACAATGGGTGTGGAGCCCATGAAATTACAAAGACTCTCAAGAATACGAAATTGTAAAGTTATAAACCTACCTTTTACTTATCTAGGAATACCCAAATGGAGAAAACATAGAAAGAAAGAATTTTGGCAGAAGATGATTTTAAAAATAAGGAAGAGATTGTCAAAGTGGAAGGATAAATACATATCTATTGTTGGTAGTGTGAGCATCATAAAGTCAGTTTTGTCACATATGCCCCTATTTTTTCTCTCTCTCTATTTAAGATGTAACAAACTGTGAGAAAAGAGATTGCTAAGCTCTAAATGGATTTTTTGTGGGGATAGGGGCAAGGTGGACAAAAGATGGCACCGATGAAGCTGAAGACAATATGCAAGAATAAAGTAGAGGGAGGTTTTAGAGTTAAGGATATAACAAGTTTTAATATAACAATCCTAGGAAAGTGGAACTGGGGATTAGGAACGAAAGAGAATGACTTGTGGAAGGAGATCATAGTATCAAAACATGGATAATGGAGGAGCCTTAATCAGCAATGGGAGCTCTAATGAATCTAGGTGGCAGAGAGATCTTAGGAGTGTGTTTGGGTATCGGGATCTAGTTGAATGGTTTAATGATAATATTAGTCGGAAACTAGGCACAAAAAATAAAATCTAGTTTTGGGAGGATATTTAAGTTGAAAGACAAATATCCTAGAATCTTTGTCAACTCAAACCTAAAGGAAGCCTTGGCTGTAGATGTAGGTGAGTGGAAAGGAAATCAATGGGAGTGGGCAATGAATTGGAGAATAAGCTGGTTTGAATGGGAGAAACCAATGGTTGAGGAGTTCATGTTGCAGGTTCAAGAGAGTAGGATGAAAAGGGACACGAAGAAGGATTAAAACTACTAGACAAACTAGTACCACTAGCATACATGAAAGGGTATGGAATGGAGAGGAAAACACAATGTATATTGTAAAATCAACCTATGAGAGGGTAAGGAACAAGTTCAGAAAGGAGGATGATAATTTGTTAGACAAACTTTAGAAAACAAAAGCCTTATAAAACAACTCAATTCTGTGTATTGAAAGTTTTACCTAATCAGGTTGCTACACAGGATAACTTGCTTAGTAGAGGACTACACATTACTGATAAAATGTGTGTTATTTGTAGAAATTGTGAAACATTGATTAGCCACTTATTCTTCACATGTAAGGTGATAAGTTTAATCTAGAAGATGCTAGATAAATGGATAGGGGTGTTGTCAACACATCACTATTTAGTCAAGGACCACTTATTAAGCTTTACTAGAAAGTTTAATTATGTGTGGAGATGTGTATGGATGGCATGTGTCTGGAACATCTGGAGTAACATAAATAATATTTTCTTTCAAAACCTTAAGTTTGATGCATATAAGGTCTTTAGTTTTATCCAAATTAAAACATGGGGTTAGATAACTAGTAAGTGCAAAAATGCCTCATTCACATATTCTAATTTGTGTCTTAATCCGGTGGAATGTATTAAGAAAATATCATGAAAAAGAAGATACTTATACAAAAAGCAAGGAATCCCAAAGAGGCTAAGGAGTGTTGCATATCATAATTGTCACCAGCCTGTTGCAAAATTGTGTTTGTTGCCTATGTTGGCATGTGTTTTTAATTTGAACAATATAAATATATGATGTTACACAAGGGTATCTTCAGTATGTGTAGGTGTAGTGTCAACTATAACATCAGAAATAAGCAACCGTCAAGGGACAGTTTTAAAAGGAAAGTCAACTGGAAGGACTTTTTCTGCATGTGATCTGTAAATTAGATAAATTAAACTTGTTGACTACAAAAGATCTTGATGTGGAGCTACATTCTTTGCACTCTTTGTTTGTGCGAGATCAAAACAACATTCAAACAATCAAGGATGATTGTATCTATTGTTGGAAAATAGAAGAAAAGAAAAACAAATTCGTAACAATTGCAGATGTATTAGATAAGCCATACTAGGCTATGGAACACAAAAGTAAGATCTGCAATAACTTTCAAAGCAGTATATTGAGAATACTACTTCCTACTTGCTTAGTTTTTTTGTTTTAATATTCTCACTAGGATTATTGATATAATAGGTTTCTCTACTTGTAATTTTTGTGTAAGGGTCAAAACACCTCTCTTATGTTTTCAATTTATTAATATATTCTTTATTGCCGATAAAAGAATCACTCTTTTACTTTTTTACTAGCAAAGAATGAATACACTAAAGTGAAGCATTTCGAGGATGCTCCAGCCCTTATACAAAAGTGTTTTGGACCTATTCTCATTTGTCCTCTACATAGTACTATGTGTCTTCTTCCATCCAATTCATTTTCAAAGTTATACAATGAGACCTACAAACATGTGTTTTACCATAATCTTCAACTCCCAACCCAGTTACCACAATATAGAGTATGTTACAGTGTTATGTCAATATTCCCCTTAAAATTTGACCACAGGATGTAGTCACTTTGTCATTATAGCTCTCATATAAGTAGTGCATTGCTTGTAGTGTTATCCAAAATTCAATTATTTCCATACTTTGGCTTGGCCTTAAGGCACTTTTACTACCCAACTAGCCTTCTTCCTTCAATCTTTAGGTTTTGATAGTGCATTAGTTGTTGTTAGCCATATTGAACTAACATCGACCTTGTGCTTCATTCAACCTTCAGTCTTCCATATACATTAGTTGCTCCCAACCTTGTTACCCTACAATAATAGAAACACATATGGTCCCCTTTGAAGGGCATAACAAGCATTTCCTTACTCTACATTTCAGTTAGAAATCATGTCCCTGTCAGAGCTAACTAAACATTAAAGTTAGAAAACCCAATTTTTAATCATATGAGAGGCACAAATCAAATAGTAATAACCACATGATTTCATCATCAATTCGAATAAAGTTCCCCTAAAATTAAAAGTGTAATAAAAAAGAGACATTCCTTCTAATGTTGAGCTCAAGTTGGTCAATGTCTTATGCGTCCACAAAAGACATTGAGGTTGTATCGAAGTTGAAAAGTTGAAGTCATTATCCTTGTTAGCACCTTCAACATCAAACACTTTCAAAAAGAGGAACTTCAGATATTCATTACCATTATTATCATTGATAGATTACAACGTCTTTAACTGTGATTTCTTCACATCCCACAGGTTACAACCTGATCCCATATTACTCGATTACTATGTCTTTAACTATGATTTCTTCACATCCTACAAGTTATAGCCCGGTCCCATATTACTCAGTTCCTTTTGCAACATGCCCTCTCTGGATCTTTGCTTAATCATATGAATTGTTTTCATATGTTGTTACATCTCTCAGCTATGTACTTACTCGTTTATAAAAAGATAGAAGAAAGAAATATTTACCCCACAACACGTGGTTAGGATAGGAGTAATATATCCAATGTAGATTGGGATCCCCCACAAATGCTCACATGTGATTCAACTTAGCTAATTGCTGAGTATACATGCTAAGCACTTACATTAGTACACATATTAGATAAGAAAATAATAGATAATTCAATTTATTCTTTCTCAAGACTTCTGAATCCTATTGTTGACATCTATATCCCTCACTTACCTGTAGCCCTGACCTGCTTTTCACTATTGTTCCCTGAACATGGCCTACCAAAGTGTGAACATATCATCATGTTTTCAGGCATTGGATTGGGTAGTAATACCAATCAGAATAAAAAAAGTTCACCCTAGGGATCTTATGTCCATCCAAATCCATGCCTTTAACCGAGCCAAACAAAATATTTCCTCTATATTGACCCTTCATTGGTTGAAGATAATTTTATTTCTTTGAGTCAATATTTTCCATATTAGATCATGGAGGACCATCTCCAAGATTGTAAACAAGAATAAAGAGGTGATAGAGCTAAAGAATTGATCAAGAGCATTCAAAGAGTTTAGTCTTGATTAGGCTTGTTTGGGCCTCCAATAAGACATTTAGGCCCAAGTTTAAAATTGAAGAGATCACTTTAGAGTTTGGAGCATCAAGAAAATAAGATCTCTTGTAAAAATTTTATAAAGCAGTGAAGAATTTACTTTGGACTTTGTATTTTGGGCCATGTAGAATATGACTTTGGGCCATACAATGTAGGGTTTTGGCCTTTAAGTTCATAATGACAAGTGGACGTACACCTAAGGTATACGCATCCAAGAAAGTGCCACCTAGGAAGATAGAAGGCACTACATGTGCATATCAAGCTTCCAACTAAGCACCACATGCGGGGCTCCTCACCAAGCTTCTTTTACCACTTGTTATCATCTCGTTGAAGATGATATGAAACTTGGACCCCAAGTCACCTTGGACATATGGCACTCTCCCAATGGAGAGGATCCTTTCCACTCATGGCTTGCCACTTATCAAGCTCTTATTGGAGAGTTTTTGATAAACTTGCAAGACAAATGATCTTTTAGTCTATAAATAGGTGACTCTTGTAATTGAAAATGTCTTTTGCGAATGAGATAGAATTGCTGTCCAATTTTGGCGAATTTACTTTTTCTTGAAGTCTCTAAAGAGTAGTTTTAAGACTCTTCTTTTGCTTCCTCCAAGTGTGTTGGCCTAGCCTCCTCCAAATGATAGAAGAAAACTCCTCCAAAGCTTGCACCAATTATGTGTTCATCTTCCTTGAAATTTTTGAATATGGAATGTGCAATGAAATGTTTATGATATTATAGTGGTTTGAAGTGTTTGAGATGGAAGTTGGAAGGATTCTTAGTGTGAGGTTGGGCTTACCTTAGTTTTTAAGATGGTTTGAGATGATAATGTTGAAATTCTTAGTGTTTGACTCTCAATTTCAATTATTCAATGACGTAAAACCTTAGTTTACTAGGTAACATAAAATGTTTATCTTCTCTATTTTCTTTGACCCTTATTTTTTGTTTCTTTACAACAACCTTTGTTTCACTTAAAACATTATATTCTCTTTTAAAGATTCAACTTGTTCAATATCCACTAAATTTACTTAGATCTCTAAGGTATTTTTTCTCTTATTACAACTTTGATTACACATTCTTTTCTTTTGTGTGATTTCATTTAAATGGTATATTGCATTTAAGAAATGTAATTCTTAATTTCATGGAATCAAATCACTTTTAAAGTGCATATTTAATCATATTTACTTTTTTTTCTATAATCATTTGACCTATATTTATTTATTATTTGATACTGTAATTTGATATCTATGTAATCATAATTTATTTATTAATGTTTTACATTAAAAGAAATAATATGTATCCTTTTGACATTAACTCTTTAATAATAACATGTTTAAGAATGAATTTTTACCTTAGATGAAATAGTGAAACCTATACCCATCTTACCTCATTATTATCTATAGACATATTTCTATTATCTAAAATTATTAGAACCAAATATTTCAATAAGTAAGATGTAAAGAACACATATAAGATACCTAATATATCTTTTACTTAACATTACTCATAAAAGCCAAAAACTTATAAACACAAAAAAAAATACTAGTATTCAAATAATTCTATTTACTCCGATATATTTTGTTTATATGTTAAGCTTCGAGTAACTTAAGCATTAAGTCCTCCACACGTCGTGAACATTTATTTAGTACTAGGACATTCTC
>Ga0099825_1005111_pt1 | contig 16991 bp, 11 predicted proteins | sample SiratroredBW_FD_76838 | JGI IMG/M metagenome (GOLD analysis project Ga0099825, IMG submission 76838) | Root nodule microbial communities of legume samples collected from California, USA - Siratro red BW | ecosystem: Host-associated > Plants > Roots > Nodule | place: USA: California | collected...
AAAAGAACAATATTCATGTTAATAATAAAACACGGATAATTTATAATGTATTATAATTTTAGGATTATGAAAAAAAAAAAAACTTACAAAAATACAATACGACATAAAATTATATATTTTAAAAACACACCTCTCATTCATACATATATATATATATATATATATATATATATATATATATATATATATATATATATAAATAAATAAAGAGAGATTGATTTTTGTTATTCGTCTTGAGATTTTTTAAAATAGACTTTATAATTTTTTTTTCATTTTGGCTTGATATGGAAATGTTATGATGTGAACCCCTATGTTAAGATTCAAGAACAGACCGATTTAGGATAGGAGTTTGAATTTATTGGAATATAGGGTTTCAAGTAAAATAGGTGATGTGGACCGATTTAGGATATGAGTTTGAATTTATTGGAACATAGGGTTTCAAGTAAAATAGGTGATAGAAATAAGTAGCATCACTTCTATGGAAGAAGATAAGTCCCAAAGACGCCACAAGTCTAAGAGTTGGTTTAGCCAAGAACCCAAGAGATTCACTCTCACCAGTTTGCAGAATATGTCATCTCTTCTTCTGAATTCCAAATCCACATATAGGCTCTGAGTTTGTCTCATTTGAAAGTAAATAAATAAAAATAAAATAAATTAAGATTCTTATTAGCTCTTCTCTTAGTTCTCTAAGCCTATTAGATATGTAATCAGTCTCGTCTCTTCCATATGGTTGTCCTTCAATAGTTGAGCCTTCAGCAGATGGGTCACCTTGTAGTGCAAAGTTTTTTGGATCTTCCAAAGTCTTCTTCTAGTCGTGGACCCACCTAAGTCTTGAATTGGATCTTGGACTTCATTTTTCATTTTGTGGAGTTGGGCTTTCTCATCATGGGTCTTGTTGAGCTTGGATGCCCACATCATTGTCCCCTTCTTGTAAAGCATTTGTCCTCAAATGTTGAGAATCATTCCCTACATAAAAAGAGATATAAGAATCATTCCCTACATTAGAAGAGATAAATCATAAATTAGATACATTAAAAGTGACACTTACTCTATACTCACCAGGTATATCAACTTTATAAGCATTATCATTAATCCTCTCCAACACTTGAAAAGGACCATCTCCTTTTGGCTGGAGTTAGGACTTCCTTTGCTAAGGGAATCTTTCTTTCCTCATATGGACCCAAACCCAATCACTGAGTTCAAAAACAATTTTCTTTCTTCCTTTATTAGCTTGTTTGGCATAGTTCTCATTTTTCGTTTCAATTTGTGCCTTCACACGCTCATGCAACTTCTTCGCATAATCAGCTTTAGCCTGTGCATCCTTATGCTTAAAAACATAAATATTAGGCATAGGCAGTAAATCAAGCGGTATTAAAGGATTAAGTCCATACACAATTTCAAATTGTGCTATGGACAATCCTATTATAAGCAAATTCTACATGAGACAAACATTCTTCCTGTGACTTAAGATTCTTCTTTAAAACAGTCCTAAGCAAAGTGTCTAATGTTCTATTCACTACCTCAGTTTGCACATCACTTTATGGATGACAAGTAGTAGAGAAAAGTAATTTAGTACTAAGCTTACCCACAATGTCCTCTAAAAGTGACTTAAAAACTTAGTGTTCCTGTCACTTATAATACTCCTAGGCACTTCATGAAGTCTCACAATTTCCCTAAAAAATAAGTCAGCCACATGACATGCATAATTTGTCTTATTGCAAGGTATGAAATGTGTCATTTTTGAAAACCTGGGAATAGGATGTTTGTATTTGATTATGATATTATTAATAGCCCTGTAGTATGTGCACATCCTCCAAGTCCCATCTTTTTTAGGCACTAATATCACGGGAACAACACACGGGCTCATGCTCTCTTGCATCCACCCTTTGCTCATCAATTCATCAACTTGTCTTTGAATTTCTTGAGTCTCTTGTGGATTGCTCTTGTAAGTTGGTCAGTTGGGTAAAGAAGCTCTAGGAATGGGATAAATGTGGTGCTCAATTCCTCTTAAAGGTGGTAGTCCATTTGGAATTTCTTTTGAGAACACATTCTTATATTCCTGCAAAAGAAACTCAACACTAGCCGGAACAACAACTTCATTAGAGTTGTTAGCAATCAAAATATTATTTTTGCAATACAACAAGTAAAGTGGTTTATTGGCCATCAACACCTTCTTCACCTCACTCTCTCTCACCAAACAATTTATTTTGCTCTCAAGTATTTCAGCTGATGATGTGTTTCACTCTTTTTCTTTCCACTCTTTTTATGTGTTTCACTCTTTTCTCCTTTCTCTCAATTTTATTTGGTCCTCACAAACCTTTCTAGGAGATAATGGTTTAAGAATAATTTTCTTATCATTATGTATGAAAGAAATCTTATTTGTTAACCCATTATGGATTATCCTTTTATCATATTGCCACGGTCTCCCTAATAGGATATGACTTGCCTCCATTGGAACCACATCACATAGCACTTTGTCAGTATATTGTCCCATGAAAAGACACACCTCCACTTGTTTATTCACGAACAACTCTCCATCTTCACTAAGTCATTGAAGTTTGTATGGCCTAGGATGTGACTTAGTCTCCAAATTTAATTTGGACACCAATCTAGAGCTAGCCACATTGGTACAACTTCCACTATCAACAATGAAAGAACATAATTTCCCATTAATATAATATATGCTATGAAAAATATTATCTCTTTAAGATTGTTATTTACTAATAATCTATGTGATATATTTATTTATAATTTTTTGAGATATATTTAAGTTTCACTGAGATAAGTAACAATAGTTCCAACAAGAAACAAAAGTGATATTATAAGATCTAATATGAAATAAAATAGGAATTAAAAAAACACTGACACTAAAATGTTAATTAAGTAAAAATTAATTATTAAAAAAACTTATCATACTCTTTTTATTGAAAAGCTCTCCTATAGAGTTCCCTTGGTGCTTCTCGTGAAGCTTTCTTTTATCAAATGGAGCCAAGAATGCTACTTTCTTAAAGATTCTTCATAAACGAAAAATTGTAGACAATTGTAGTTGCAATTGTCGTAGCAACCAGAAACCCTAACATTGTAGTTGTATGCATTTTGTTAATGTCTATTCCTTTCATAACATTGTACATTTTTTTGGATCTAACGTACACATTTTGTCACTTAAATCATTGCATGAAAAATAAATTAAGGGTGTTGCAAGATGGAAGGAAAAAATAAATGATCAAGACTAAATCCTCATAAAACATTCTTATACTTCATTATCTGTTGTTTATAAATGAACATCAATAGAAAATAAAGACATGGAAATAAAAAAAAAAATTATAGATGCACTTATTGATAATCAAATCTATTTACAAAAGATTACTATAGAATGATTTTTGGTTTAATTGCTATTTTTATCTTTTCCGTTTTGATAATTGTTGTTACAAATTAGGAAATTTAAACATCTTGTTACCAACTTTATTTTTTAAAAATTGTCACTTATTATTGAAAAATAATTTAGGTTGTATATAGATTCATTAAGTTACTATTATGTTTAAAATGGACGAATACGTTCGATGTATTATTCATATTTGGATCAAATTGAATATGGTCATTCCTTATACAAACATAGATTTGCTTGACTTTTAATAATGCATAGTTTGAATATTAAAATTAAGACATTATTATATATAATACTATAGTAAAGGATATTTGTGCCTTTCTATTTTGTGAATGTATGAACATAGCCATGAATGTAAAATAAAAGGCTTATGCCTCAAATCTATAATTGATTATGCCCTTTCATTTTAACATCCTATTGTCCATGTATATTATAATGTTACAAATTGTCTCATGTTGACAATGTTATACGAATTATGTAAAGATATTTTTTAATTATTAATGATATTTTTAAATTAAAAATTATTATGTTTGAAGTATGGATTTAAAATATGAAACATGGTTTTAAATATGTTTTATATCTATCGATTTAATGCATAGTTCCTATTTTTTATTTGCAAATTTTTTATGATAATTTATTTTTTTTAATTGCTATATAAAAACCTTATGCATGATATTAAATTAATTATATAAATAAATTAATTTTCAATTTTTATATAATTTTTAATGTTATTTACAGTTTTATAAAGTAAATACTTCATAATTTATTAAGTTTAATTCATACATATTTTTATTAAATCTTAATAAGGACATTTTCACAATTCATTATATTATTTCAATTATTTTAATTTCTTATTTTATTATATCAATTAAATCAACTACAAATTTCTCTCAACTGTTTTTCCTCCTCTTTTACTTAATCAAATTAACTTCATCTTCTATTTTCTTTTCTTTTTCACTCTCTCCTCAATTCCAGCAAAAAAAATATTAAGAGAACAAACATGTCATATAAGAAGTTTTAAATTTAAATGGTAAAATATAAAATTATATAATTTAATAACAAAATTCTTAAAATTGGTAAAAATATTTTGATTGATTTAAAGTATAGAAATTTAAATTCCAGGAATATAGAATTCCTTACTCTACTACTCTCGCACCGGTCCAGAGCTTCCTTGCTCTCCCTCTCTCTCCGTTCAGAACTCTCTTTCTCGCTTGCTGGTTTGTCCCTTTCGCTCTCTAATCCCCGTGCATTTCCTCTCTCTCGGATCTAGGGTTATTTCACTTTCTGTTTCCTTTTTATTCAATTGATTTTGTGCTTCGATATTGATTTCATTCACTTTGTGCAACCTTCTATTTTGTTTTTAACGTATTCTTCTTTTATGCAACGTGATTGATTCATCTATCTACGGGAGATTTAGTTCAATCAGGACTTAGTATATGTATGACAAATCCCTTTCCACTATCAATTGCTAACATTGGCCTACTTTTGGTTCGATTCCATACGCCATTAACATACTAGATTGGATCAGCTTGTAGAATACTATCGTGACATTTGCAGCCGAATGCCATAGTTATTAAGAGTTATTTAGCTATTTGATAATATTGAAGACAAATTAATTTTTTATTTTCTTTTTCTTAAAAAATGTTATTAAGTGAAGTGTTTAAAAAAATCTTATTATTTGGAACTTTATGTACCATTGATTGAGATGTACGCCCATTTCAATTGCATTTACCGTTCTTGGATATGTTACAATGCTGTGATACGTCAGTAATATCTTTTCACTCCTGGGTCTGACTTGTTTTGGGCGGATTCTGCTTGGATACTCTATGCTACATCATACGAACTTGTTTTCTTTAATATAGCATTTGGTGTGTGGAGGACATAATGGAACTGAACCGTTGTTTCATTCATTTTATCTTTGGATCTACCTTTTGGTAGAACCAAAATGTTTTAGTCCTAGCTTTAATTCACCAAAAACAGAAAGGAAGTCATGTTATGTTTCATTCCATCCCATTCTAACATGTTTACCAATTGCGACCTAAATGTAAAACAAGTAGAGTTTGTTTGGAAAAGAGGGTTTGGTAGAAATGAGGCGGAGAGAGAGAATTAGTTCGGTTAGTTTGGTTGAGGGAGATGAAGGGGAGGATTAACTTTAAAATATGGCGGGACTCTCTCTACTATTTCATACCGATTTTTACTTATCGCTCTATCTCTATCCTTATTTTCTATCAACATAATCAAATTACACAACTTTCAAAATACTCTCTCTATTTCTCACCTGTTTCCATTCTAGCAAACAACTAAATATTCAATTTTATTTCTTACATATTTCTCTTTTCTCCATGTATTTCTTCTCTGTCTCCATCCTCTCTATTTCTTTCTTTAAAACCAAACACACCATTTGGTCCAATGCGATGTGAGATTATGGTGAATTGAAGAGAAGACAATGAGCATCAAATGTTTCAGCATCAAGTAAAACAGAACAAGTCAAAGCAGAGCTTCTTCCCTTTGTTCTTTCTTAGTTCTTCTTGGCTTTATATCTGTATAGAAACTTCCTCCAAAGAGGTGAAGAATCAGACACCCCCATGTAGGTGCGTATATTAAGATTGTGGAGATACTGTCCGTACCAAGTCTGAAATCTCTGAGACCGTGTGCTTTACTTCTGCTTAGATACAGAGCCAAGAAGAGGGATGGATAGGGCACTGTAGGTTAGGCACTATTTTGAATTTTTTTTATACGGTTTGTATAATGCATGCTATACACATACATATTCAAAAAAAGTTACAAAAATTACTCAAAATTGATGGCATTTATATTTAACAATAAAAAGTCCTAGGTGTCTTAAACAAAACATGCAACTGTAAGTAAATACCGGCAAAAGTGAAATACAAGTTTGCTATATAGGAATCATCAATCACAATCTATTACTTCCAGGTCTTCTTGATCAGTTTCATTATTGTTACAGTTGTAGATTTCACTTTTGGAAATTGAAATCCAAAAATACTCTAAAAAGCCATAATATCTTTTGTTCAGAGGGATTTTTGGAATCAGCACATAGCACCACTATTCAGTCCAAACATTTGGTCTGCTATACAACTGCCACTGTAATGGACGCATGCCACTCTGTACCAATTTAGTGACTTCATTGAAGACCCTACCCAACAGAACTAAGTTTTCCAAGGATGGGCTAGGTGTTTTTATTCTGTCTTAACATTTCCTCCCACTACCTTTTGGCCCTTGCACATAAAGCAGGTCATAAAATGAGTCCAAATATCTTTTAATTTTCTATTATAATTGCAATCATGTTTTCAGGAAAATAATATGTACAATTTAAAGAGTATGACATACTTATTTATATTAGGCTCCACCAATAACTAATGCTTCTTCTAATCATTAAATATTGATGTTTCTATATCAATTTGTATTTTCAATTCATTTCTGCTGATGTGATGAGCTTTTAGGAACTCATTTTCTGATATGCAACGTAATGATTTGTCCGATCTAATTTTCAACTTATGTTATGCAGCTTGTTTAGTGCTTATGTTTCTAGCTGTCTTAGACATTAGCCAATGTGAAACTCAATTTTCCTTATTGACTGAAACTGCAATAGGCAGGCCCTGTTAAGAATGACCTTCAAAAATTGGCTTCCTGATTATAAGTCAGTCTGCTTGGGTGCAATTTTTATTGCAAATCTTTTACATCGGTCCATATAGTGCAGTTTTAATTGTATCTTATATCTGTCTAATCCACGTGTCAGTAATATTGGATGGTAGAAACCCATGATGATGCAACTGTGTCCAAATCCTTCAGGATAAGGATTTTTGAAATTATACAGGGTACCACCATGTTTTTTTCTGAAAAATTATAATGCTTGATCAATTTCTGCTAAACAAATCCGTTTCAGCCATGTTGGCTTTTTTCCATGATGAATAAATTGGTGGAATATGCCCCAAAGAAAAAGTGAGAATTGTCTATTGATGTCATGTATCTTTGCTCATGATTTGATCTGTATCATGAAACATGAGAGCTTGTACAGGCTGTAAACGTAACTTTAACATGAGAGATCTCCCTTCTTTCTAGCTTGTGGTTCTTATTGATTAATATATGACATTGGCATTTGAGAGGGAATTGGGTCGGAAGTGCATTTTTGAATTAAAATTCCATGGTGTTTGATGTACTTGTTTTTTAGTCTTGGAACCATCTAACCCATACTTAGCTATCCTTTACTCATATCCAGTAAGCAGATAGCATATTTACAACTTGGAGGAGTGGAATGTTTTGTAATCCTATTTCCCACCAATGGTGAAAAGTATATTCATTGAAGTGGCAAATTAACGAACTTTTGAGCATAATAGGTAATTAGTCACACGGGTGGCAGATAACTTCAAAATAAATGATTATCAAGTTAAAATGCTCCATCAAAATAAATTAAAGAATGTTTTTTTGAGTAGACAATAGTTATTTTCTTTTCTGTTTATAGTTATACATAAGATGTACTTCTCTTTCTGGTCCATAACAAAAAAAATAGTTAAAATGTAAAAGAAATAATCTGCTTTAGTGATGTCTTTGTAGTTTTGGACCAATAATCCTTATAGTTTCTGTCTTCGTGAAAACCACATTATTCCCTTTTCATTTCTAAGTACTTATTTTGTTGGTCCACTGAGAAAGAAGTGGAGTAGGAGGATAAGACATAGTATAGTAGTTAAAAATGTGGATGACTCAGTTGAGCTTTAAACTAGGAGTGGACACGAACGACAATGTCTGTAATTTCTTTGTGATTTTTGTAACAGTTGTACTAGAAAAAAACACAAGTAATAGAGAGGTAGATGGAATAAAAGAACTCTGTAATTGTATTATTTACTGGAAATGGGTTTCTTACAAGAAAACAAAGACTACTATGAGTATAGCAGTAACTACAAAGCAACAAAGAAGAACAAAGGAAAACAAGAATGAACCACGTGAGAGAGGAAGGTTCTGCCCAATCCTTTTTTCCTCCCCCTTCCCTCTCTAACCAGCTTGATCTTTATGCCATTTTCTTCACCACACATAGTCCTTTAATCGTATGTTGGTTTTTTGGACCATGGGCTTTTTATTATTTTTTCACCATTTGTATTAGCTGCCACATGACTATTATTAGCTGTCCCCATATTCTCCTCATTTGTCTTTCCTCCCCCGTTAAGAACAACCTTGTCCCCAAGGTTGAATTCTAAAAATACAGATTCTAGTGCAGTGTGATCCTACCAAGTTGCTTGACTGTTATCCAATCCTTCCCATTGGACTAAGGGCTGTTGAACATGCTTAGTGCCCTTGATAATCACCCAAGACTGAAGAATAACAGCTGGTTGAAATATTGGTTGTGCATCATTGGAAGTGATGATGGGTAAGAGAATCTAAGATTGGGAATGATTTCCCTTAAATAATTTAAGCTATGAAGCGTGAATAACTGGATGAATCTGAGCAATCTCGGGTAACAACAATTTGAAAGCAACCTTGCCAATCCCTTCAATAATAGGGAATGGACCAAAGTACCTCAAACTTAGTTTTTGGTTCTTCCTTAAAGCAACCGAGTGTTGTCTGGTTGCAACTTGACCAACACTTTATCTCCACATTCATCCATTTTTGATTTGCATATGTCTTCATTATTTGTTGAGCTCGCCGAAGATTATGCTTAAGTTTGTAGAGAATCATGTCTCTCTGCAACAATTGCTCCTGAACTGAAATCAAATCTGCCGGATTGGGCACATATTTGTGGAGGGGGGTCTCTTCCATATACGACCTTAAAAGGAGTCATGCTAGTGTTGTGGTGATAGGAAGTGTTGTATCAAAATTCTACCCAAGGCCAGAATTTGAGCCACTCTAGGTTTTTGAAAGGTGAAACACCTTAAATACATTTCCAAACACTTGTTTAGAGCCTCAGATTGTCCATTTGATTGAAGGTGATAAGCAGTTGACATGCTAAGAGTGGTTCACTCAACTTGAACAAATGTTGCTAGAATTGGCTAGTGAAAACCCTATCCCTATCTGAGACTATGGTTTTTGGAAATCCATGTAGTTTAACCATGGTAGTCACAAGCTGTCTGCCACTTGTTTGCTGGTGTAATCTTTTTGGGAGGAGAGAAATGACCATACTTAGATAGTCTATTAACTACTACCATGATCACTATAAAGCATTGAGATTGGGGAAGTCTAGTAATGAAATCCATAGCTATGTCTTCCCAAATTAGATCAGGAATAGGGAGTGGCAGGAATAACCTCGAGGGAAGAGTATTAGAGGTCTTTGCTTGTGGGCAAATCAAGCAATTCTAAACAAATTCTTTAATAGCAACATTCATCCCTTGCTAATAAATCTGAGAAGAAATTCTTCCAAAGTCCTAGAATACTCAACATGACTACCTGTGGCAAAATTATGGAACTCTTGTAATACTTATTGGACTAAGGAATGGTCAGCTGAAAGAACTAGTCTACCTTTCTAAAATAGAAGACCTTACTTAATTGAATAATGAGGATTGGGAGGTTGGTTTTGCAGACAAGCATCTATAATCGTTTTCAACTTGGAATCTGCAAGTAATGCTTCTTTCAATAAGGGAATGAAGTGTAATTGAGGCTGGGACAATGCCCCATAAAAGGACCTAGAAAGGGAATCCGCAACAATATTGTCTTTTCCATGTTTGTATTGTATGGTGAAATCATACCCCAAAAGCTTGTGCAACCACTGTTGCTGCTCAGGGTTCTGAAGTGCCTGATCGGTAAGACTCCTCAAACTTTTCTGGTCTGTTCTTATGATGAATTTATGACCCAACAAATAGTGTCTAAATTTAGCCACTACTGTAACATAGAGCTCTCTAATGTAAGTTGATTGTCTTTGCATTCTCGAATTCAATTTCTTTGAGAAGTAGGCTATAGGGTGAAATTCTTGACTCAAAACTGGACCTACTCCTTAACCAGATGCACTAGTTTCCAAAACAAATGGTTTGGAAGAAGCAGGGAGAGCCAAAATTGGGGCTTCAATTATGACTGTTTTAAGCCTCTCAAAAGCTGTAATAGCTTGTGAATCCCATAGGAAGTTACCTTTCTTCAAAAGATTGGTTAAAGGGTCAGTTATAGACACATAACCCTTGATGAGCCTTTTGTAGTATCCTGTAAGTACCGTGAACCCTCTCAGTTGCTTAAGATTTAGAGGGACAGGCTAGTTCAACATTGCTTGGATTTTACCTTTCTCCATTGCCACACCCTCACCAGAAACAATGTGACCCAGATATTCTACCTGTTGCAATCCAAAGGAGCGCTTAGACATTCTTGCAAACAACTTGTGCTGCTATAATAGTTTCAAAACCACTTCCAAATGTTGCAAGTGAGAAGACCAAGAGGGGCTATACACAAGGATATCATCAAAGAAAACTAAGATAAATTTTTTGAGGATACCTTGAAATATCATTCATAAGGCTATGAAAAGTTACAGGGGCATTAGACAATCCAAATGGCATAACAAGCCATTCATAAAGACATTTGATAGGTTTTGAATGTTGTTTTATGTCTATCCTCGTCCTTCACCAATATTTGGTGGTGTCCCAACCTGAGATCTAACTTGGAAAAAAATTTAGCACCAAATAACTCATCACTTACACAATAGGTATAAGAAAATTGTCTTTGACAGTGATGGCATTGAGGGCCCTGTAATCAGTAGAAAATTTCTATGTACCTTCCTTCTTTTTCACGAAAATGATAGATGAAGAAAAGGGGCTTGTTTATAATTCCCTCATTTAGCATGTCTCTAACCATTTTCTCAATCTGCAATTTTTGGCTATGAGGGTATATGTAATTTGCAAGGGAAACAACTCATCAATAGCGTTTGTCTGCTGCATTCTTCTCGTATGATTGAACTGAGTTGGAATGGGTAACTTGGCTTGGTCCCCAGAAATGTTACAACTGGATTGCCTAAGTAAAACTTCAATGTCAATTTACTATAATCTGAAACATGGGCGCCCAAAGTAGCTAGCCAAGTTGCACCTAAGACCAAATCAACTCCAGAAACAGGTAAAGGATAAACTGGTAACTTTAAAGCATGTCCTTGGATTGTAACTTCTAGCTCCTTAATGAATCCTTAAGCTATAACAATGTTGTCATTCCCTACTAATACTTGGAAATTAGGTATGGGCTCAATTGGCAATTTTAAACATTGAGCAATCACGGGCTACAAAAAATTATCCGAACTACCAATATGAAGACCTGCACCTGCATACCCTTGGTAGATCCTTGGAACCTCATAGTACTTATTCCAGAAGACCCTTTTAAGGCATTATATAATAAGTGATGCTGTTGTACAATCAAATTTTCTATAATATCCTCTTCCGGTGCAACAATAGGTACTGGTTATTTGGGCACCTATGTGATGGAATTTTTTTTTTTCATCACATGTGAAATACAACCCTTTCTCTCTGTGTAATTACATTTCAACTGAGGTCATTCTTTTAATGTTGGTGTTTCTCTAATTGGTCACAGTGGTAAGAGTTGTAGGGCTCGACAATAAAGTTTGAAGATTTGCAAATTTTAGTGATTGGATCATGGTAGGCTAATATTTGGGGTTTGGTTTGAAAGCGAGGGTAATCTGTTCTTGGTTTGGTGGGTATTTCTCTTCATAGAGCTTAGCTAAGGACACTGAGTGAAGCAATGTAGTTGGGGATGGGAAATTACATCCCTACGAATGTAGAGTTTAAGACCACCCACAAAACAATCCAGAAGAGCCTCAGTGGTGACTCCTTGGACACTACTAGCTAAAGCTATGAATTGAGTATAATAATCCTATACAGTACTAGTTTGAGGATATTTGAACAAATTTGATTGAGGTACTTCATTAGGAGAGAAAATGTAGAATATGGCTAATTCAACATTTTGGTAAGACCAAAATTTGTTTTATTCCGACAGCTACAAATACTTTTGTATAGTCAGCAAAGCATGTTTCAAGGAACGGATAAACGTGAACTTTCTCATAATCCCGTTTCAAGAGAAGCATTCGCTCGTGACATCATCTGGAACCACGTCTGTCAAAATGTATCACTGTTATGGTCAATCATTGTGCATCAGGTGTATGGTAATAATAAAAAAATTGTTCAGCCTTAAATATCCATATGAGAACATCATATCCATCAAAACAGGGAAAATCCAGTTTAACATTGCGAACTTGAATAGGTGGGCTTGAAGAGCTAAAGTCCACCTACGGAGCATGTTTTAGTATCTCCTCTATTGTTGATTGATTCTATAGTTTTGAAATGAGTAGAGTACTCCTTGTCACGAGCTTCCATCATTTCCTGCAAATGCTTCACATCGAAGGTGAGGTCCTTCAGGTGCATGTTTTCTGCCATGGTCAATGAAAGCACCAATGTAATAGTGATACCAAAGAAACCACATGTAATAGAAAGCTAGATGGAATAAAAGAAGAACTTTGTTATTGTATTATTTACTAGAAATGGGTTTCTTATAAGAAAACGAAGACTACTATGAGTATAGCAGTAATTAGCAACAAAGAAGAATAAAGGAAAACAAGAATGAACCACAAGAGAGAAGGTTCTGCCCAATTTCTCGCGGTCTCTCTCCAACCAGCTTGACCTTTATGCCATTTGCCTCACCATACATAGTCCTTTAAAGTTGGTTATTTTGGACCATGGGCTTTTTCTTATTTTTTCATCGTTTGTAGCAGCTGCCATGTGACTATTACTAGTTGTCCCCGTATTCCATTCAGTTGTCTTTTCTGTAATTGGATTCATTACAAATTCAAATTTTTTATTGTTATATTGAACATAAGCATAATAATAATAATATATTTACATCCTCTTTTGTATTTTATGTGTGCAGGGTATTGATAATGGCAACCACGGCCTGTTTCATCATTGTTAGCAGAAATGACATTCCTATATATGAAGCTGAAGTTGGAGTAGCTGCTAAAGTGTGGTTTTCTTCTTTATTTATTTTATTTTAGCTTTTGTGATTTCAAGCTTTTTGTTGATCTATGAAATTTATTTATATTTGTTTAACATGCTGCTTGCTAGATATTGGTTTTCAGACTATTTAGGTGGACCCATGATCACGCATGCATCAATTTAAGTTGTGTGATTTTTTTTACGCTATTGTGTGAAAAATGTTATGGAATAATTTGTTTTATGTTTTGGTTTTTTCACCTAATTAATTTAAATACTTATCTGAATCTCGTGCATCAGCTTGTCTTATATGGCTTTGAAAGAAGTTTATTCTTTTTCTTCACCAAATTTACATCATTTTACAATTCCATGCTCTGGTGACAGAGAGAGGATGCTGCTCAGCTGCATCAATTTATCCTCCATGCTGCTCTGGATATTGTTCAGGACCTTGCATGGACTACTAGTGCTATGTGAGTTAAATTTTTGGCTGATACATAATTCTAGTTCATATTTGAAACTTTTTACATCATGATCCTCTTTTGTGCTTCTTGTTCTACATGTTCTTTTTCTCAACATCTTGTTCCTTAACATTTCTATGCAGGTACTTGAAATCGGTAGACAGGTTTAATGAACTTGTGGTGTCCGTGTATGTTACAGCTGGTCATATCCTTTATATGTGGGGTTTGGGTTTATTTACTGTTGAGATAAAAAAAGTTGTATTGCCCTTGTGTTGCTCACCTTTTTTTGTTTAATCTTGTTTTTTCCAAATAAATGAAGAACTGAGTACCCACCTTAGACCATTCAGTTTAGTTTGCTTCTTTAATTGTATAATTATACCATTGTTCCTGCTCCCCTGCCGTCACTGGAAGGGGAACAAAATGAAAAAGCCAAGAATGGGGAATTCTTAAAAGCTTATAAACATTCTTCCTGCATTTGTGTGTGAGATTTCCTTGACTTATCATACATACCAGATTTATGTTACTACATGACTCTCGTAATGATGATGGCATTAAAAGTTTCTTCCAAGAGGTGCACGAGCTTTACATAAAGGTAATATGTTTTTTTCTTGCTCACCCTAATAACATACTTCATATTTATCATTTCCTTAATTTGTTAGTCTCATATGTGGCCTTTTCTTATTCTACAATATGCTTCTCTTGAAACGGGATAATGAGAAAGTTCATGTTTATCAGTTCCTTCCTTGAAGCATGCTTTGCTGACTATACAAAGTATCTGTAGCAGTTGGAATAAAAAAAAAAACCCCGGTCTTGTCAAAATGTTGAATTAGCCACATTTTACATTTTCCCCCTAATTACGAACTCAATGTTTCACTATAATAGGTAAAGCTAAATTACCTAGCATTTACTTGGTACATTATTACAACTAGAATGACAGTTGACAAACCGGAATTTTAAAGTTTTATATAACTCTTACAGAATTCCATCCTTACTGTTTTGGAGAACAATATTCTTCCTGTATCAATATGAAGAATACAAAATAAGTTCCCAATGGTTCCTTTTCGGTAGTTGGAGTTTCGGAGTTTAAACTACTACTTTTTGTTCTGCGTGAGAGGATAAGATTGGGAACACTCCTATCAGTAAAAGAAGCTGAAATTGTTAACTGTCCTCTTAATTTGATTGTGAAAATAAGTGCAAATTCTTATGTCAAATCTGTTTGAAAACTTCGTTTTATGGATTGTTGAAGTATAAGATGAAGTAACTTTATTGCTTGTTTGGGAAATTGCAGACTCTCCTCAATCCCCTGTACTTGCCTGGCTCCCGGATCACGTCATCACATTTTGATACTAAAGTCCGAGCTCTTGCACGGAAGTATTTGTAGAAATTGCCAATGCTTCTGTGGTTGCTAGTTCACATAGCTATGTGGTTTGATTCTTGTCTAGTTCGTTCTTGATTAGATTTGAAAAGCTGTCTCTCTTTAACCTTTTATCCATGATTTGGCAGCAAGGGTAGGTTTGCTGTTGTCTATAGTGTACCTCAGTCATTAGCGTGGTGGCTGTTTTTGCTAATGAAGGCTATTGTTGACAAACTATTCGATATTTTGATTGCTAGTGGCTTCATTTGTAATCCATATTAATCTTGTACTTACTGCTCAACTATTTAATTTTATGGAGTAAAAAAGATTTTTTTATTCTTTTATGCGTCATTATTATTAAAGTAAATTTCTAGATTATTCTTACCGAATCACATGTCCTGAAACGATTTTCTTTTTGGATAATTCGTTATATTTTTGAAAATATTATCACGATTAACCTCGTAAAGGACTCAGGTGGTACTACCAAACAAAAAATGAATTTAAGAATTGATTTGTATTTTTCAAAGTTTAACTCAATAATAAAATGCTTTTTCGGACTTGGTGACATTTGCTTTTTCTTTATTTATTACGTTGTTTTTCTCATCAATCTATTACGGTAAGGACATAGGGATATAAAGCAAGGAAGCTGTCGGAAAAAGGGTTTGATTTGGATATGCTTTTGTGTTGTACAGAAAAAGAAAGAATGGGACCTTGCGTTGCTTTACTTGACTAACATGATAAGAACTCCGAATGCACTTTTTTATTTTTGGCTTTCGAAAGTTGAGCAGAAAATCATCAGAGAAAATGAATTCTTATAAAAGTTGTATGTAGTTTGCTTGGTGTCCAAGTAGACCTCACTTAGCTTCCTCTTCTTTTGAGTCACATTGACTTCTTTGAATGATTCTTCCTGCACCTCCATGACAACTTCTTGCACCTCCATAATTTTTTAGAATTCCAATTTTAGACATAAGTAAAAGATCAAAATGCCCTTCATTTTAAAAGAAAAATATAAAAGAATAGGACATTTGGAGGTGTTGCGTTTGGAGGTGCTACGTTTAGAGGTGCTGCGTTGGTGACAGTGAAGACATTGACAAAGGTTTAGGATTGTGAGAGCAATGCAGAGAGATTACAAATGTGGAAAAAAACTGTTATAGGAGTTGCTGAAGAAGAAAGTTGTTGCTGGGAGGAGGAAGGAGGTTGGGAGGAGGAAGAAGGTTGCGGTATTCATCGTCGACGGTGTGTTCTACTTTTTTTTTTTTCAGTTCACGGGTTCTCCAAACCGCAATGTTAATGTTTTTTGAAAGGCGTTGCGGGTTCTACAACCCGTAACAAATTGTGCCGCACCTTCACTATTGCGGGTTCTACAACCCGCAATGTAAAAAATTTTGAAACACATTGCAGGTTGTACAACCCGTAATTTAAAAAAATTTCAAAATTGCATTGCGGGTTGTAGAACCCGCAATGTATTTTCTAAAGATTTTTACATTGCAGGTTGTAGAACCCGCAAGCCAAAAAAATTTTAAAAAATACATTGCGGGTTCTACAACCCGCAATGTAAAAATTTTTAGAAAATACATTGCGGGTTCTACAACCCGCAATGCAATTTTGAAAAAAAATTTACATTACGGGTTGTAGAACCCGCAATGTGTTTTGAAAATGTGTTTTTTATTTATTTATTTGTTCTTTAACTTAACATTAATTGTATATTTTATTTGAGTTGGTTTTGTAATTCTTTTGAATGAATTATGTAGTCTACGATGGAAGGTGACAAGTGCAGTAAATTTTCTGAAGAAGTAGATAAAATATCAGAAATGGAACAATCACATGATAGTGGTGTCATGGTTAACGAACATGAGTGTGGTTTTCATTTTTCAACAAATGAG
>Ga0099825_1005112_pt1 | contig 16988 bp, 8 predicted proteins | sample SiratroredBW_FD_76838 | JGI IMG/M metagenome (GOLD analysis project Ga0099825, IMG submission 76838) | Root nodule microbial communities of legume samples collected from California, USA - Siratro red BW | ecosystem: Host-associated > Plants > Roots > Nodule | place: USA: California | collected...
TATATATATATATATATATATATATATATATATATATATATATATATATATATATATATATATATATATATATATATATATATATATATATATATATATATATATATCATCATGTTTTGTGTCCTATATTTTCAATTTAGCCGTGTCTTCATGTTTGTGTTGTATTCGTGTCTATATCCATGTTTATGCTTCATTGCTATTGAGCACAAAACATGATCTTTTGATCATGAAGACATTGTATTTTGGCTCAAGCCAAGTGGCTTCTAGTTGAAAGAATATCCACCTTAAGTTAGGAGTGGCTTGTAGAATGAATACTTGGGTTGAGTCGGAAATTTCTTGTTAAAAGAATACTTAGATTAAGCCAGAAGTGACTTGTGAAAAAATACTTGAATGAGGTCAGCTCGGAGTGTTTGGGTGTCGAAACAATACTTGATTGTGTTTCGCATACTAGAACTTGACTAGTTAGTCATGAACTGGATGTAATCTGTGTTATTAGACGAACTATTATAAAAGTATGTAAATTCTCTCTTATATTGCCTTGTACATTGAAGGTTATTTACGTATGACTAACTTAAGAGGGTGAAGCTTTTAAAACTAAGTTTGTGAAAATCTGAATTGGTTCGTTTGATTGAACACTGAACCTATTGTCTGAATAAGAAGTATGAGACGATAATTGTGAAAAACAAAGAAATTTTTAAAACACAATTCAATCCTCTCTTGTGTTTTTTCTTGTTTTTCACATATGGACACTTGAGAGCCTTCTTTATGGAAAGCAAACCTCTAAATTCAGTAAGTGGCGACTAATATGGATCCTTAGGGCTGACCCAGTTCTCAAAAAATCCTTGATTGACGAATTCATATTGGTTATGATTTTAAGATATAACATCATGTTCCCTTTTCTGCTTGTGTAATTTTGTTTCAGTTGAATAAAAATGATCACGTGATGCCAAGTTGTTTTAGACCCTCGATTTGTCATGATTCTTATTTTTATTGCTTTTTGTTACAGGTAGGGCTACGTATTGAGCATCCTCAGGAGCTAATAAACAGCATACAGGTTTTTATCTAATCGAATAGTTTCAACACCTTTGTCTTGTGATTGATTAGTTTAAACTATATCTATGAGAAGTGTTCCTTATTGCTCATGTAATACAAGGATGGTGTCTCAAATATCATTCCCACAAAGACTTATTAGTACTCATCACCTCTCAAAACCTGTGTTATCTAGAAAATTGAAATGGAGAGATTATGCATGTCATTTAGAAAGAGGAATTAAACTGTGATTTTGAAACAACAGAAAAACACTCTAATGGCTCTGTGGTACTTAGAGCTGGGCCTTGACATATATTCAGTTATTAATAATTAACCTGAAAAGTTAATACCTCCAGTAATTCAATCAGCAATCAAATTTTCTTGATCTTAAAATGCTAATAATCTATTCTCTAGTTAAATGCCCTATTTGCTCTGTTGAATCATATCTTGGTATAAATAGGGAACTTGGAATATTGTATAGCTATTAGTTGGGATTCTCTTTGCTATTGGTTAGGGATTCTCTTTGATTGTATCTTATTTATTTTATTCCCTGATTATAAGTAAAGTTGTATGTTGGTGGAATAATGCACACTTTTCAGTAAGACCTGCTAATTTAAGGAAATAATTAAAGAAAGCAGGCATGAACTCTAAAGATGTTAAATTGACTCTGTGAGGCTATTTCAATTGATACATTCTAAACAGATAAATGAGATCTTGCCGTATTATTATAAGTCTGAGTTTACAGCACAGCTGGTGCAGTATTATTGTTAATTTTGTTATTGCATTCTCGTATCAATTGGGAACAAATATTTGTAGGTTTGAGGGGAGATTTTCTTCGCCTTCTTTGTTAAATCTGAAACTGCCATAGTTGGAAATAGTTGCTTATTGAGTGTGTATTTTTTGCACTCGCACCTCGCTGTATTTTGCTTCTTTTGTGGCTGATATCCCTTTTTTTTTCTTTCACCCCCGTGTCTCAAGTGATGTTTCAACCTGTTTGCAGAGTGTCTCATGGGACTGGCAGATTTTTTTAAATGTTTTTGGTTCCCAAAATTTCCTTAATATCTTCTCTCTTCATTTCAAACCCGTTAAAACAAGACACTGAAATACAATTCAGGTAGAAGAATATTCATCAAAACACAAGCTATGGGATTTCAAACATCACATAGCACTAAAAGGATAGCACAACCGAATTTTCCAGAGCAAGGAGGACTCAGTTGATACTCATGAAAACTCAATAAATTGAAGGATCACATTGAACTTTACTGATCATACCCAAACCAATATCAAGTTCATTCTTTTTGGCTATGATTCATAGGTGACAAGGACCAACCCAGTGCGCATGATATGGGCCATTATACTTTTAATTTCAAGACAAGTATTTAAGATTTTTTGGGTTAAACTATTCTCGAGTGATAAAAAATCCAAGATGTCATTACACACCAAATCCATCCTTCCCTTGAAGAAACTAAGAAAATAAATAAATAAATAAAGTAACATTTTGTGAAAGTGAACTTTTTTTTTCTTAATCTGTCCAGCAGCACATTGTTTGTGCTTTAATTCTCTTTGGCTATGACATTAAAAGCTGCAAAACAGGAATTCTATATAACAGCTAACGTCCACATAACATGAAATCAAATCAAAGGATTTCCACAACAATAATAGATGTAGTAGATCACAAATCCAGCAACAAAATTGCACAAAAAACAGCACAAGAACACAGATATTGTCACACACAGATCAAGAAAAATTGGTGGAGAAAACTGCTATAGCTGATTTGAATTTGCACCATAACCAGCAATTTGGCGCTGTGCAGATGAAAAAAGTGTGAATGATGATACTATTGGTGCAGCAGTTCAATGGGGTGTCCCCAAGAAAGCAAGTTTGATCCATTTAGGGGTGGCGTTATGTAACAGATAGTTTAGGTTTGACGCAAAAAGAAGAGGACAACTTCGTCATTCAACATAAAATTAGAACAGTTTCATTAAAGTGGGTCAAAGTAATATGAAGATACTGAGGATCTGTGTATAAATTTGTTCATTTTTATAATGTTTTATGGTTTACTATAGTTCTCTTGCTTGATTAGACAACAATAAGTTTATATTGTTGACAGTCTTGTCAGTGATCTATAATATATAAATATTTAATGGGGGAAAGGGGGGGTAATAATGATAACTTCATACAGAAATTTGATGTAGTAATTAACTTGTTCTGTACTGATAGAAGCTTTTTGATTGTAATAAAAGCTATTTATCTATTTTTCTCGATTATGATGCATGGAATTTTTATTCATTTAAACGTGTAGTATGCTGAATTGGCTTCCGAGGTATGCCATGGACGTGGTAAAATTCCAGTGGCAGATTACAAAGTGGCCAACTATATTGACAAGGAGGATTTCTACGAAGTATCTAATTCAGTGGTGGCAAACCGTAGTTGCTACTCTTTCTGCATGTGTCCAGGTGGGCAGGTAGGTGTTCTCATTTTACATGCATAGCTTGTATCATATGGTAGAACTCTTGACCGAAATAGCGGAAAAAGTCAATCTTTATTGAATAATCTCCCTATGAGAATGATACACACTCCACATATTTTTAGAGTCTGGTCGACTCAAAACTTTCTCATTCTTAAAAGTCCCATAACAATATCCCAATATTCCCCTTCTATAATGAAAAATGGTTTGCTGTTATAACAGAAAATACCGATAAATGGGAATCCAGTTGTGGTCCAACTACTTTTTATGGAGTATTTCTTTCTGCACCTTATAAAATTCTTGTGTTACCTCCTTTCATTCTAGAATGTCATTTTTACAATTTAGAATGAAAGGAGGTGGCCCTACAGACTGCAGGAAGTTGACCCCCTTTTAAAATAACTTGCTTAATCATAGGCCTGCACCCTCCCCATTCCTACCCCTAACCACAAAAAACCTAAAGCTCTCAAATTATTCCTTCAATCCCCAAAAGGAGGAAGATCCTACCTTCTGGTGAGGACTTCTGTTGCTCAGTGATCCACATACCTAACAGCTTGCACATCTTCTGGTTGGGGTTGGATCTCTCCCATTCCTTGGGTTAGGAACTAGTGGTAGCAGTTCTAACTGATGTTGTTGCCAGTGCCGTCTTTAGTAGGCGTAACTGTAATACAAGATGGATGTGAGCATGCTCTGGTAACTCCAGCTTGTATTCAACAAAACCTATTCTATGGGACCTTGTAGGGCCTGTTAGTATCAAAGAGAGATAGCATCTTATTCTCATTGCTTAAGATCTCAAGTAGTAAGGTTGAACTTTAAGATACAACCAGTCAGCCACACTGAGTTTTTCTTCACTTTGTGGGCCACTATTGACCACTTCAGGTTGACCATCAGTTTGGAGTGGTATGAGTGTTGTACTTGAGCTTTGTGCCTTCCTGTTGATTAGGGGGTAGAGCCAAGTACTTAAATACGCCTTTGATTCTCATGTTACTTGATATGAGACTCAAACACTCCACAAATACCAAAGGCTCTATCATCATATTAATTGGAATATGTGCTCTGTGGTGCTGAGCCCTTGCAGATGAATGTTATGGTATAAATATTTACTGATTGATTTGCATGGGGGGAAGCGGGAGGTGTGTCTGGCATAATTTATCATTAAACTATTGTTTCAGTGTTTTGATTTTCCTCAGCCATCATCGGATGCCATCAACTCGTACTGAATTACAGAAAATTGGAACTTTTAGGTTGTTCTCACCAGTACAAGTCCATCAGAAATATGCATCAATGGCATGTCATTTTCTCGGAGAGCATCAAAGTGGGCAAATGCTGCACTTGTGGTTACCGTCACAACAAAGGATTTTGAAGCTTTGAATTATTTTGGCCCTCTTGCTGGCGTCAAATTTCAGGTTGGTCTGATTTCTTATTATTGTAGCTGTGTTATTGTTAGGGGGTACAAGGTATTAAATGAGATCTAAGGACAACTGTCAGTAAGTTAGTCCATTAAATAGTTAGCTTAGTTTAGTTAGGAGGACTAATTATAGACAGGGGGAAATCAAATTAGACAGGATCATTCTGTGAATTTGGCAGTTTTTATGAAAGGAGAAATACTTTGTGAAGGAGAAACCCTTGAAGGAGTTCCTTCTAATCTCAAAGCAATCTTTCAAGAAAACTGGTGAATTTCATTGTTTATTTCTGTCAATTTCTGTTTTCTCTTTCCTAGGTTTGTTGCAGTTATGATTTTTAATAGTTCAAGTACGTGCCCTACTGTTCATTGCTGAATTATGGGGATTTTTAGGTAGGGAAGAAATATATAAATGGTATTGGCATTGGTTATAAAATAAAAGCAGTCAATTAGGTTGAACATTGTTGGTTCGAGCCACCCGCAACAAACATTTAACAGCATTAATTATAATAACATCATTCATTTCTTTTTTTTCATCTTTATTATTATCAAAAGCAATATTGAGATCTTCATTGTTCATTTTTTAGTAGTAAATCTTTCTTTCATTCCCTAGTGTACCAACCATGACCGGACTTGGATTATTGGATATTCAGATTTGACTGATCGCCCATAGGACTGTGTACCATCATAATGTAAACAATTCCCTTAAGGCCGAGCTCCCCAAGCCTGATCATCATAATGTGGATGATCCTCTTAAGGTTGAACACTCCAAGTCCAAGCCTGATCTCCGCTCAAGGGCGAACATCCAAAGTCCGACAAGTCTGATTCTATATTTTCGCATCCGATTCATGGCTATGCATGTTTAATCGTTTGTTGGACAAATGGGAATTGAACCTATTCTAAGTTGGTCTTGGGCCGATTTAATTAAATATTCGCATCTATGTAAAACAAAGTCGCGATAATTAAAGAAAAAATATAAAAAAAGGATGTTGAGTTACCATCGAGAACTAAGGACTTCATGATAGAGATCAATAAGATTGGTTTTCTAGTATCTCACAGAATCAAAAGTCCTATCTACAATTTTTGTCATGAATGCTTCTAAAAAAATTATAAGGGTAACTTAAGGTTAAGGGACCTTCGAACTTATTGGTTTAAAGTCGTTTCTTTGAACGAGACACCTAGAACCTTATTTCAATCCTTAATGATTAAATAATAGAATATATAAATTTATTCCTGTTTCTCTGTCCTTTAAGTGTAAGTGATGTGAGAAATGGACCAGTATATGCATATGATGCATAATTTTCAACTAGTTGGTCAGTGTTCTTGATGTTATAAATTGTCTGTATCTCTAATTTATCTAATACTTATATTATCTAGAGAGAGTTCGAACAAAGAGCTGCGATGATGGGAGGAGGAAATTTTGTAGTACCTGTCCAGACAGTTACAGACTTTCTTGAGAACAAGTTGTCAGGTAAAATTATTGACCACTATTCTTTATTTATTACACCAGGTTCTCAGCTTATAGATGAACTCAGCTTGATAGTTTGTGCCAGTAACATCTGTACCCCCATCAAGTTATCGGTTGGGTGTGAAGGCAGCAAACCTCCATCAGCTATTTCCCATGCATATAACTGAAGCTTTGAAACATTCACTTGTAACATTTGACAAGGAGGTTTGCAGTTTCTCATGTCCTTTCTATATTCATAAATTTATCCTACAAAATTAATAAGAATAATTTATCCATTCATGCTTAACTTTTCAGTTACCAGGATTTATCTGCAATGAGGCTCTCCTTCATGGCGTAGAGGTAATAAAAAACATGCTATCCTTTTTGGTTCGGGCTGATATCAATATGTCCCATTGTATATATGTTTTACCAAAATTCTGCAAATTATTCCCTGATCCTGCCTACTGGTTCAGTATGAAGTTGTTGATTAAAACTTTCTCACAAGGCAAGTGATTTTTTTGGTTTTGCTATTTATTTATTTGTACCAAACAATGTTTTTGTTCCAGACTAGGACTAGTTCACCCATCCAAATTCCACGCAATATTGACTCTTATGAGAGCACTTCATTAAAAGGACTGTATCCAGTTGGTGAAGGAGCAGGCTATGCTGGTGGGATCATTAGTGCAGCAGTAGATGGAATGCATGCTGGTTTTGCTGTGGCAAAAAGATTCGGCTTATTTCATGGAGATGTTGAGTCTGTTCTGGGCAAGGCTCCAAGTGTCGGCGTTGCCAAGTACTAAGAAGATCTAATATCGACTCTTATCAAGTGATATTCTACATTTTTGGTATATAGATCAGCTTTAGATAGTGTTAAAGGTACCATACTAGGTTACCATGCTGAATATTCAAGGTAATTCTTTACATTTTTTTATTCTTGTCTGCAAACAGTGCTGTCAGCTTGAGCTTTTCGTGGAAGAACACTGATTATAATTGATATCCTTCTTAATCTATTTTTTCAGAAGGTTATCTTCCAGATTGATGAACTGAGATAAGATGACCATTTTGAACATTCATTTAGGTTGCTGTTCTTGACATAAATTGAATGGCATACCGGATACTCACTTGCTGCTAAGTAATTGAAACTTATAGCACGGACTTGCGAACATTTGACCGAGTGGCTGCAATTTTGGGAGAATACAAATTTGACTTAACATTTATGTAGTTGCCCATGATATCTAAAACATAGAATGTGGTATTTATTAAATAAATTGGATAGTATGTCACCATTAACTCCATGTGTATGTGTATGGTCAAGTTCTTATCATGTTTCAACATAGTACGGTTTGCATCACGTTTTAACAACATTGACCGTCTCAAAAATAGCCCCTCAACCGTGGATGCTTCTTCCTACATCTTTATAGGAAAAGTAAAATTATTATTTTACCCTCTTCATTTTCTTCATCTTTCCCCATACCTTTTCACTTTGTTGTATGGAATACAATCTTTTGTATTCTAGAATCTCGAATAAATAAATTAGATTTCGGATTATGTAATAGAATAAAAAGAATTATTATAATTTGGAAAAAAAAATTTAGAAGTGGTATTTTCATAAGTGTGGGGGTGCAAGAAGAAAAACATAGAGGTGTGGGAAGAAGTGGCTCTTAACATAAAAGTTCTATATTCTATAATTTGAAATGTATATATTTTTTTTATATTTTGGAAAAATATTTTTACTACTTTTTGTTATATATTTCAAAATACAAAAAAATGCAATTTATTTTTTATATTCTAGAATTATAATTTGAAATTCAAATTTTAGAAAAGTATTTTTGATTTATTTGAAAGTATGGGGTACAAGATGAAAAGCATCAAGGTGTAAGAAGAAATTGGAAACTAATTCAAGACGACTAAGTTTTGCATCTAAATCTTTTTCATATTATTTTTGGTTATTTTGTTATTTTTCATCAATACTACTTAAAAATGTTCTGATCAAAATTTCATGACTTTTGCATACAAAAAATTTCCCAAACTTGCAAACCAATCCAAAATGGCTTGGCTTTTGTTCCAAAAACTTATGAAATTTTTTTTTTTTTTTTTTTTCCAATACATGGTCAAGAAAACTTCAGGTCAAAATCTCATTACTCTTTCAGGCACGCAAACAACCAAAGCTAGCAAAGTTGACAACCAAAACAAGATAATTTTGTTTTGCACCCGAAACATGCCCACATCCTTTTCAGTAGATTTCTTATCGTTTTTCATCAGCATGACTCAGAAAAGTTTCGGACAAAATTTCTTGACTTTTCGCACGAAAACCTGCCGAAGTTGGAAACAAACCAAAGATAATTAGGTTTTGCACCCAAACCTCTCCCACATCATTTTCAGACATTTTTTTGTTGTTTCCCATTAATATGGCAAAAAACTATTCTAGTAAAAATTTCATGACTTTTCACACAAAAACTCGTCGAACTTGCAAACAAATCTAAAATGACTTGGTTATGCACCTAAAATTTTCGAACATCCTTTTCTTGGGTTGATTTATGGTTGTTTTACATAAAAGATGGCCAAGAAAACTTTAGGTCAAAATTTCATGACTCTTTCAAGCACTAAAACCACCAAAGTTGGTAAAGTTTAGAACCAAGCCAAGATGACTTGGTTTTGCGCCTAAAACATATCCACATTCTTTTTTGTCCATTTCTTATTGTTTTTTGTTAGTACGACTTAAAAAAGTTCCAGTTAAAATTACATAACTTTTGACACGAAAGCCTACCGAAGTTGTAAAACAACCCAAGATGGCTAGGTTTTGTACCAAAACCTTCCTCACCTCATTTTTGGTTATTTTCTTGTTTTTTTCCCATCAATGCTGCTAAAAAATGTTTCGACCAAAATTTCATGACTTTTGATACGAAAACTCGCCAAACTTGCAAACCAACCCAAAATGACATGGTTTTGTCCCCAAAACTTCCAAACATCATGTTTTGGGTCGATTTGAGTTGTTTGACATAAAATAGGGTCAAGAAAAATTCAGGTCAAAATTTCATGACTCTTTCAAGCACTGAAACCACCAAAGCCAATAAAGTTGAAAACCAAGCCAAGATAACTTGGTTTTGCACCTGAAACATATCCATAATCTTTTATTTCCATTTTTTATTATTTTCCTTCAGTACGACTTAGAAGAGTTCCAATCAAAATTTTATGACCTATGGCACAAAAACTTGCCGAAGTTGAAAACCAACCATAGATGACAAGGTTTTGCATCCAAACCTTTCCCGCATCATTTTCGGTCATTTTGCTATTGTTTTCCATCAATATAGCTTAAAAATGATCTGGTCAAAATTTCATGACTTTTGGCACGAAAACTTGCAAACTAACCCAAAATGACTTGATTATTCTCCTAAAACTTCCAATCCTTTTGTTGGTCGATTTGTGGTCGTTTGACATAAAAGAGGGCCAAGAAAATATCAGGTCAAAATGACTAGGTTTTGCACACAAACATGCCCTGCATCATTTTTGGTCATTTTTTTGTTGTTTTCCATCAATGTAGGTCAAAAATGTTCTGGATAAAATTTCATCACTTTTAGCCTGAAAACTTGCCAAAATTGCAAACTGACTCAAAATGACTTTGTTTTGCCTCCAAAACTTCCAAACATCCTTTTTTTTGGCTCGACGTGGGGATGACGTGGTCACTAGTTCCAAACTTTCTTGCAGGAATTGATTGTGGAACTTCATATACGTGTGTTAACGGATTTTCAGCAAGTGTACTGAGTCCACAAGTAATATAGTAGTAAGAAAAGTATCGTATCCACAGGGAACGAGAATTGTAAATTGAATTATACCAAATTGTATTATGAACAAGTAAACAATTGATTAATGATTGGATGAATTGAGAACAAAGCAACGAATAATAAAAACGCGAGTTCAATAATGATAAAAAGCCTTGGGATTGAATTATAACACTCTCATTTGCATACACTCTTAACCTAATTCAATATCATTACTTCCAATTACCAATCTATGCAAATAAAAGCCTTTTCAACCTAATTCCTCTAGCATTGAATTTCATAAACTGAATTAGCTAGCTTCTATCCCTAGTTACTAGAATAATTTAATCAACATTAAGATCAGTTGCTATGAGCAGTCACTGCACTATAATCCATCCCTGAACTTATACATGCAATGCATTTACGTTTAGTTCTGATTTCGAAAAGTGCTTTCCAGTCACAATGAGAAATCTAAAATAGATCAAAATATGAATGAAACGTAAAACAAAGGTAATTGAATTAAATGAAATCAAAGTAAGACTAAGAGTGTATTTGAAGTTGAGAAATTACATCCAATCCCAAGAGTAAGAGAATTAGCTACGCATGGTAGCCATGAAATTACAAAAGAAAAAGAAAAGAATGGAGTTTGATGACGGCGCGACATCCAAAGAGTTTCCACGAATGAGAGGTGGTGAATGAGAATTGTCCCTTCACGTTTGACCTTCTCCTCCTTTTATAACTTTCACCCTTTCAATTAGGTCACCGTGCAGCCGTTATTTCGTAAGTCCCGCCTTCAGTAACGTTGACATCTTCAATTTAGGTTTTCGCGCATGATGGACTTTAAATGAGTTTTAGCCCCGGCTGTGCGTTTAGCTTAAGCAAAAAGTCACTTATGCTCTTTTTCTGCTCCTTTCCTCAATTTCGATACCTCTGTTCTCTTTCTCTCCTTGGATTGAACCTAATTCTCAATAAATTTTCTCCTTCCACAATAAAATGCATTAAATTGAAAAAATCAATAATAAAATTAAATCTAAACTGAATTAATAACAAAATCAACCTAATTACTAACAAAAAATCCCAAATCTGCACAAAATCAACTAAAAATCAACGCTTATCAACTTGTTTGATGATTTTGAAGTGTTGTGAATTGAGAACCAATTTTGAAAGTAATTATTGTATGAAATATTTTTTATTGATGTGATGTGTGATAAGGACACAATATCTTTAAGAAAGGAGATACCCGTGTTGAGATTGTTTAACATGTGCATTGTTTGTGGATTTGATCATTAAGGAGGTATCCTAACTCTATTGGTATGTTGGAATCATATGGACAAGATATCTAAGTAGTGACAGTCGATGGAGGTTTATATGACTGCATTGCGATGTGGAAAAGAACCAATTGGACCAGATCATACAGATTAATAGGTTCATATGACTACGCTACAATATGGAAAAGAACCGATTGGACCATATGATGGGCCAATCACAAGAAGTAGGTCCAAAGGCTTAGAGGAGGAAGAAAGTTTGCAGAAGACTTTTCTATTGTGGAAAGTGGATTATTAAAATTTTCCTCCTTTGTTTAAATTGTAAAAAGTATAATCACTACAAGAAAATCATTAAATAGTAACTTATTTAGAGACCAAGATAATTAGTTACTATATTAACCAATTTAGAGACCAAAAATAATTATTATTAAAAAATCATTAAATAGCAACTTATTTAGAAACCAAAAATAATTAGTCACTGTATTAACTAATTTAGAGACCAAAAATAACTATTAAAAAATTATTAAATAATAATTAATTATTATATTAATTAATTTAGACCTTATTTTATAATTTAAAAATTTATTAGTATAATTAGATATTAAATTTGTAGCAGTTAATGATCATAAAATAATTATTTACTTAGAAATTAGTTTTTGAAGTCTCTAATCAGAAACTTTTTTATGTAATTTTTATTATAGTTTAAAGATTAAACCTAACATAATTAAGTTTAGGGGTTTAGAGTGACCAAGAGAACGGAGGTTTTAGGTTTCAATGAGACAAGATAGTTCAGCGAGAAACTTACTCAAGCTTTGGATCATTTGTGTTTAGACTTCGAATGTCGGAAGCCATTGTCAGAAGAAGAAATTGACACTCTCTTGTTTCAAGATTCTCTCAATAGAGGAGGTTACGTAACATTTCACTTTTATTGGACAAATACCGACTCCACCTACAAGATCCGACGACTCCACCACCTCCACCAACGCCTTCTACACATGGATTCCAGATAGGTTTTTCCAGAAAAGTTGTTCAATAACCATCTTTTAGGGTTCGATAATCATTATTTGTTGTTTCAAGTTTGTTTCCAAGCCTATTCTGATGAATAGCTTTATTTTTTAATCTTTCGTGAATGTTGCATCTACTGCTTTCATAATAATATGTTTACTATTTGATGATTTGTTGATTTGGTATAATCGGGAGAAATTTAAAGTAGGAATACAGGACAATCACTGTATTTCATTCAAACGGTCAAAATTATAATAGAAAATTATAACCTAATTTAAAGGTATAAAATAGGTAACTAACTAAACTTTTGCAGGCTTTACGGGAAGATCGTTGAAGTCTAAATAATTTTCTCTCGAGTAGTTCTTGTGTTGGATAGGTAATAAGCTTTTGTCCCCTCCTCCACTTCTTTTAAAGGTATAGAGTTCTACTTTTACTATAAATGTATCGTTCATTCTATATCAACGCACTTTTCAAACCGTAAACTACCTGATACTTTTAATCAATTTTTTTATAGCTTTTAAGAGATTACTGATGCTTCAGTTAGCAATAACAGGACATATTTTCTTGATGCCATGAACATAGGTGTGTTAATAATGGTACGATGCAAAATATAGTTCAAGGAAAAGCAATTCAAACATCTATTAATAAAGTCTAGTCATAAATGACCTGGGAAGGCATTTTAAACCTGTGATTTTGTATGCTAGTAGAACAACAACAATAAAATAGCACCACAGTATAATCTTGGATTTGCAGGAATGGCCTATGCAAGCTTAACTCATTTGTTTATCTCTAAATTGTCTTTGTGGATGTTTACTTCAATGTTCTAAGGCTTTTTGACCTAAGTCAAATAGAAATCATTTATTTGTATGCCTTTTTTGTTATGCAGGATTAGTGTTATGCCTCTTATGGAATGTCCTAGTTGTTACTGCAACTTGGATTAAGGGTGAAACTGAATTTAGGTACGTTTAACATTTACTTATGTTATTATATATGGCTGAAATTACAAATTTAACATATCTAAACTTCATGCACGTTATATGGATTGTGCACCAAATTATTTATTGTTGTGTCCTTTTTTTTCATCCTCCTGCATAATCTCCATACATATGTATAAATGTTAACTTTATCCTTTAATTAAAATAATACTCTGTATCTGCAGAATGCAAAATTACTTTTAAAAATGTTTAGGTTGAATCAAAACATATTAAACCAGTGGCTTGGAAAAGTAGGTCATTTCCATGGTCCATTTAGCCCAAACTGAAACCCAGTGAGCTAAAAGTTAAACTACAGAACAGGGATAAGGCCTATAATTAGTAGCATTAGAGAAGCAACTTGGTGTAAAAGGAGTTCCTTTCATTTTCTAATAGTATGGTGTCATGATCTTTTTTGTGAAATAAACTAATTTAACTATTAATTATAAATATCTTAATTTCTTCTTATTTAAGTCTTTCCAATAACAAATTAGGCTCTGAGAGAGTTTTATCTTTGTGAAAATTTTTTTAACTTATATTAGTTCGAGTTCTAATTTTAGAAAATCCATCATGTATTAAATGAATATTTATAAACTTAATAAAAACATGTATTGATATAAGTCAAAGGCTAAAGTTATAAACATGTATTGATATCTTTGTGTTAAATATCATGTATTATTGTGGTTGAAATAGAAATAAAAATATAAAGAAGTTGTTTATGAGCATCTCTGAAGGTTTTAAATGTGTATGTTTTTCTCATGTATGTGCATGAGTACTATGAGCGTCTCTGAAGATTTTAAATATGTACATTTTTCTCATGTATGTTTGTGAGTACTGAGAGATCTGACTGTCCTTTTTCTGATAGAGAATTGAGAAAGCTGCTGAGAAAGGAGAGTATACTAAACTTGTTTTGATGGTCATATGGAATCGACTTGATCTTGCTCGGCATGATGTAAGTTATTATTTTAGCTGAACTTAACCCAAATATTTTGGTTAATACTGAAAAATAGATCACACATACATATTCTAGAACAATTAGTCAAACAAGTAGGAAATGCAATATTCTTGATTATTAAGAATCATACAATGTCTTTATCTCTTATGATTTCTTGATCTTAGCAAATTTTCAATATTGGTCTCTGACATTTTAGATCATTTAATAACTACCACTGCTAATGGGCTATTATTTGTGCCAATTATGATAGTGAAGCCACTTTTTGAAATATTATTGATTTTGCACCAAAAATGAGTGCTTTTTTTAGATAAAAAGGAAGAACATGAAAGTGCTAGTGAGCATGTGTTTGCTTGTTGTAACTACGAAAGAAGTGTTGGAACTTCATTTCCTCATTCTGATCTTTCTCAGGGTTAAACACTTGCATTTATAACTCCCAAGAAAGGAAAAAGGTAATCATAAGAAGTCATTATGAAATATGCAATGTTTTCCGTATATTAATTCATGTTCAAAGGAATAAAATACTCTTCTTAAATTATATAATGCTAGCAAATCTTGATAATAAAATAGCTTATTTCTTTTAGGGATTAAACATTTTGTTTTTTTGAATCCCAAGTAGCTATTATTCTTATGACTTACAAGTCATAACAGTAAATTAACTTTATCAGTAGGTAGATATGGCAGGGGACACGACACCCTATCAATATATATTGATATATGGAGACATGGATGATAAAATCAATAAGCTATGATTCTAAATATGAGGGACGGAAGAACCATATAGACATGGAGTCTTAACTAGAAACAAGAAGCCTTGTTTTCACCTCTATATATCCCTTTATTTGTTTACCTTTATCTCAATTTCCTTCGCATCAAGAAAGAGTTTTCTCTTCTTCCTTATTTTTACCTTCATTAAGAGGTAAGAGTTCAATGTTTCGTTGAAAGAGATTTCGAGATATATTTCTTTGTAGCCATATATAAAGCCTTTAGGAGCTATCAAGGTCCCCTCTCTTTCAAAGTCATATTTCTTTTAGGAGTTGAGCAATCCATGCACAAATATTCGTTGTTACAGTCATTTTCTTTTATATTGTATTATTGTGACTGAAGGTTAGTTGAGACAACAAATTTAGATTCTAATTTTGTATTTATGACAGATTGGTCCTTTATGATGATTGCTTGATATATGAAGAGTCTACTTTAAGAGACCAGATCATGACTTTTACAGAAAATAAAAATATCATTTCAACTATTTGGTATTAGTCTTGTTTGGCTTCAGACAACTATATTAAGCTTAGATTCTATTTAGAGGACAATAAGAGAGAATGCATCCCTTAAACTTTATTGAGTGGAATTGCCTATAGTTATCATCAAAGCTTGGTTGATTTTTAGTACTATTACTCTTAAGAAAGTGGGGGAGGTAACCAAAATTCAACATCAGTTATGGCGGGCCTACACTGACTACAATACAATTAGTATGAAATAAATTTGTTGTTCATGAAAATATATTGTTGAACTATTAGTTCAATTTTCTTATGCAAATTGATGTGTTGGAGGTTGATGGAGTCTATTATGGTATGTGCTTTTCTGGATTGTTTGTGAAATCTTTATTACCATATTACTTGTTCATGCTTCTCACGATTAAAACTTCTCTCATAGTAGAGCAACAACCATCATCCCAACAAGATCCAAAAATTAAGCTCCTTAAAACTTCTCACAAGCAACTCTTTTTAGCATCTACCCCACACTGGTAGTTTCTGTCTACTAACCTTCTTTTTCCTCTCATAGTAGAGCAACAACCATCATCCCAACAAGATCCAAAAATCAAGCTCCTTAAAACTTCTCATAAGCAACTCTTTTTAGCATCTACCCCACAGTGGTAGTTTCTATCTACTAACCAACTAACCATGAACACATATATAGCCACCATTGCATAGTCTCTGTTATCACACTTTGCTACACTACTTACCAACTATCGAGCACCATCTTACTAGAAACCAAATTGCCTTTAGATTTCATTGTGGCACTCAAATACCAAATTGGTGCTTTGAGAATTAGAACCACAATTATATTTTATTCTAGACGAAAGTTTAGAAGGCACCATATTTATACGTAATACACTAACATTTCATATATACTATCAATTTTTGTTAGATTAAAGTTATAACTAAATTACTAATTCTTTTTAATTAAGATTGAATAATATTTATTTCTTCCACATCACAAAACAAAGATGATTAAATGCAAAGAGGTACTCTTTTGAAAGCTAGAAGTTTGTAATACAAGAAGTAGTAGCTGGCTGTAGTTATAGGAGTAAGTTCATATTGATGGATAATGACATTTGACATTTTTTGCAGATCACATTTGCTATTCTCAAGCAGGTCTAGTCGAAACCTCATTCAAGAGAAAAGAAAAAAAAAAGGTTTGACATTTTTTATTTTGGTTGTTGTATTTTCTTTTGTGACTTTCTTTATGTCCACGGTTTAGGGGATAGTTTATTGTTCTCAAATAAATTAAGCAATGATAGATTATAAGACTTTCTTTTATAGTTGAATGATGCATTATGTTATATGAAAGATTATGGATATTTGCCAAAATCGAAGTTGGATGTATAATAGATTAATGTCTAATAGAAGGGGATATAATGAAGCATTTTTAAAAGGAGTAGATGAGTTTGTGTCCTATGCATGTCAAGAAA
>Ga0099825_1005116_pt1 | contig 16984 bp, 13 predicted proteins | sample SiratroredBW_FD_76838 | JGI IMG/M metagenome (GOLD analysis project Ga0099825, IMG submission 76838) | Root nodule microbial communities of legume samples collected from California, USA - Siratro red BW | ecosystem: Host-associated > Plants > Roots > Nodule | place: USA: California | collected...
AATGCAATAGACATAATTATAGAAAGAGTAATGGGGTAGTTGGGATACCTTAGAGGAGTCTGGAGGTGAAGAATGAAGCTAGGTTGGAAGGGTATATATATATATTAGGTATGAATCTGAGGGTGGTAACGTATGCATGTGTTAAATGATTAGAAATGGTAAGGGTTACACACACGCCACGACATATATATAAATATATTAAGCTAAAACCGTCTAAACTCATCGCAAAAACACATGCATGAGCACACTGTCACACATTTTATTTCATGCCACCCACCCTTCCCCCGTGGCCTAAGACCAACAAAAGCAATCTGAGATAGCTGTTTGCTCCTTCTTTTGCGTCTCTAATTTTGGCCACCACAAACAATCAAAGAGGGTTTATATTTAACGTTCCTACTCTCCACTCCCAATCACGGAACACCATCTTTTCTACCTTGCAACGTAACCCACTTTTGCGTTCGTTTCCCAGTTATTTTGGGCGTGAAGGAATGCATGCCACCCCACTTTTTTCAGTTTTTCTTTTCTCCGTTTTTTGGTAACGGATTGGGGTCGTTATTGTCGTAGCCGCTTTTGTGATTTTTCGATTCAACTATCAAATGATCCATTTGTTAATGCGCACGCAAGTCTTCATATATAGATTACTGTAGCGGTTATCATGAGGTTAGTCACTTTTTCACTGATTAAATATGGTTAGCCACGATAGCCGAATGATAGAATATAATACAAACTAGGAAGGAAAATTATGCATGGATCTAATTGGAGTGGGTTTATTGATTATTACCCTTAGCTTGGATTAAACATGGAGCCAAACTTTATTGTTGGAATTGCAAATGAACTTTAGCATCTAGAATTTCGTGAATTTCAAATTTAATCTTGCATGCTATCTTACTGATTTTTGTGGAGGACAATTGGCCCCTTGTAATTTTACTCAGCACTTTTAAATTCAACTGTTGGTGAAGCTTACACAAAATCAGTAAATTGGTTCTTATCCAGCACGTGAAATATAAACTTACCCCAGTATACAACACAGAGAGACATACTACATATTATTAAGTTCCATTGACATAGATAACGAACAAACATTTATTTATTTATTTATTTATTTTGTTCGCACAAATGAGTACTTAATCATTAGAAAAATGATGGAACTAATAATTCCATCTTATTTGTTCTACCGTTTCCCAATCTCCTAATGATATACATAGAAAAGAATAAAGCAGAAGATGAAAAAAGATGGCATCCTAATTATGTCTAATCACATATTCTACCCTCTAACTCCACCAACTACGATTGGACTCCTCACTTGATGTTTCCCATCTGACCAAGTTATGCCTCCAAATGCTGTGGCCTCACCCGGGCTTGTTACTTCAACTGTTATCTTATAGCTCTTCTCTTCACCAATTTTCTCAAATTTCAACATTCTAGGCTCCACAGAGATGGAAAGACCTGCTGGTACTCTAAGACTTGCAGTGTAAGTGCCTGGTGACCCAACATTTTTCACCCTCCGTGTCAAACTAGCTGAGCCATAAAGTTTTGGTATTGTCATTGAAGGGTAGTTGAAATCCAGAATGTTTATCATATCAGGGCAACGATAATATGCACCAGAGAACGTCTTTATCTGAGTCTGGTTATAGTCAGAGACACAAAGAAAGTTTAGGTAATCATTCATAGTTAAGTCATACACCAACCCAGGATCCATGGCACGATTTGGTCTGATGTGGCCAGACCCATGGGCAAATGGCGTTGCCTCACCAAAATTCCCATCAAGCATCGGCTTACCAGTGTTGTCCCTTGTCCTAGCTGAAACATCACATTTTCCACAACAAAAAATTATGTAAACATGTGCCACAATAAAAGATAAAGGACAAAACTCAGATAACTGCTTTTAGTTCCCACTCCTACAACATGTGTAACAGCCATTTATGTTACACTTTGTATTTTCATAGAATTACTCAAAGTAGTAGAGAAAAAAACAGCTAGGAATTGTATAAATAAACCAAATGGACCTCATAAGATTATGAAGTATGGAGATAAAAGAATATTCTAAAGCTCTGAATTAATTACCACTTGTCATTATTGCAGATTTAATAGCTGCTGGACTCCAAGTAGGATAGAGAGTCCTGAGAAGGCCAACAACTCCAGCCACATGGGGACAAGACATGGATGTTCCAGACATGGTGATAAAAGGAACCCTGCGCTTATCAAAATCCAATTCGGTTGGGCTAATAGCTCCTGAGTAGGCAGCAATAATGTTCACACCGGGAGCAGTGATATCAGGCTGGAGATATCAAAAGGGGGTACAGAAGAAAAAGAAATCAGGAATTAATCTAAAGCCACAAGTTACAAAAGACATATTGAAAAAAGAAATAAAATATTTGAAAGTGACTCATGAGTTGCCGGGCACATAACCACGCAATTTGAAAGACAAGTCTTGGGTATAGTACTAGCTTTTGGTTTTTGTTTCTCTAAAATTAGAATTGAGGTTTTAGCTAGATAATCCTCATGATATATAAATATTTGCATGCAGATGAATGAAGTAAAACTCCGGGTCTAATAATAATAAAAAAAGCTAGGGAATGTATCTAGCTTTTGTGCAAATTTGAAAGGAACTACATAATGGAGGAATGGACAAACCTTAAGGATCTCTGGCGTGACTGTGTTGGGCCCTCTTGAGGAGAAAGCTGCCATGACTGGAGCAGGCTTTGTCCGCAACTTGGTCTCGGGCGGTTCAATATATCCAAGCGGATTCCTGCATGATAACATAATAGCCATTAAAGACGTTGACGGAACAATAGTTATGTGGGGTTTGCTTAACTGTCAAGACACATTAAGAGAGAATAGATATGTTTGAAAGAGAGAGAGGGAGCGAAAGAGTTACTTAGTTGAATTCATGTAGGCATAGACAGCAAGACCATCTTTATAAGTAATTTGTGATGCAGGAAGTAGATGAGGATCAGCAATAAGCTCATTGCCACTGAGCTCGTCATTACAAAGAATCATCCCAGCTGCACCAGCCTCCAAAGCAACCAGGCTCTTCTCTACTCTTGGACTGATACCTCTAAGGCAAACCAATATTTTGCCCTTCGCCTTTTCAGGGTCAATTGTTCCTCGTAGACACAGAGTACTACATACATAGTGACAAGCGAGTTAATCACACCAAACATCTCGCACTTTAAAAATCACTGCATATATATAAATTTTTGGAAAAGTTTAAACAAGCAGTTCTTACGCGTTTTCAACTGACTCCTTGGCCAATTTTGCATCTGCAGAATTGATGAGTGGGTAAAGCTTGGCTTCGGGCATAGCTTTAGCAAGGCTTGCTCCCTGATAACCAAGGATTGAAATTTTCAATTAAAATTGAACAAAGTGAGTTGTTGATGAAAAAATTCCCGTTTTGTCATATACACAGGTAATATGGACTAAAAATTTTCTCTATCAACTACTAAAAGCACTTACTTTACTAGAAAGAAAGAGAAAAATATATACCTTGAAGCGTTGTCCATTGTGGAGTCGAACAACAGTGTCAAACTCTCTATCCAACGTGCTTGCACCAACTGTTACTATCCAAGGTGCAACATTGGAGACAGTACCAGGTGTTGGTCCGGAATTTCCAGCAGAACATACGACAGGAATGCCCTTCATGTTAGCATGAAAGGCCCCGATTGCTAGACCATCCTGAAAGTAATCCGTATCAGCCCCTCCAAGAGAGAGGGAAAGAACATCAACCCCATCATGTATGGCCATGTCTAAGGCTGCCATGATATCAGCATCAAAGCATTCACCGCCTTCAAATTGTGGCCAGCACACCTTGTAAGAGGCAACCCGGGCATTAGGAGAGCCACCTTGGGCAGTTCCATTTCCAAACCCAAACACATTGGCCCCAGGAACAAAGGTCCCTCCTATTGTTGACAGTGTGTGAGATCCATGACCCTCATAGTCTCGTGCTGTGTTCAGTGTCCCGTTAAATTTTGCTTTTGCTCCCACATAGGCAAGATAACCTTTGTTGAAGTACCTTGCCCCTATAAGCTTCCTGCATGTATTATCACAACGTACAATGCTTAGCTAGCTACACTATTCAATTTTTTTCATTGCGCTAATGTTCTCTTCTTTAGAAACAACTAAATATCAACATTTAATTAATACATCTAATTTAACAATGGAAATAAATAGGAAATTTAGGGTGGAAACTGATAAAAACATTGGTAAAAAAAATACCTGTTGCAACGGAAGCCGGTGGTATCATGTTGACAAGTTCCTTTCCACCGTGATGGTATGGGACCCATCCCCTCATCTCTAAAGCTCGGAGATTCTGGCCATACACCTACAACACAAGTTTTAATCAGACTTCATGAAAACAATACCCCAAATGCAATTCAACAGATATGAAAACAATAACTCAGAGGGATCTGGAGATGTGAGTAAAGAAAAAGTAGACGAAGAATATTGAGTAGTTGTGATGAAACACTGCGAAATTGTTTAGGCACTCTATTTGGGTTAATGTGGTACCAACAACATTATGCATGATAAAAAGAAGGCATGAATTATTAAAACGTGGTTAATTAGATAGTTAGAAAGTTATAATGAAAATGGCACAAAGTGCTACATGAGAAAACATAATGGGTCGACCGCGATTTGTCACACATGAAAAGGATCCACGGCAAAGTGATTTCCACGGCTGCAACAAGACAGATGATGCTTTTGACAAGTGGATAGTAATTTCACATTTTTCTATATTTGAAAACAATAAAAGAAATGCATGTGGCAATACCACGATGACAGACAACTGAGAAAGTTACGGTACTTTTATTAGTCAGCAGTTCACAAGAAAGAAAGAACAGATAGAAAACAGGACCTCTCAAAATTTTAACTATTGATACGTAAGAAATCCCTGCTTTGTGTTTGTGTGATGCCAGTAACATAACACATTCTAGTCAAAATCCCTTTTCATGATCTAATGGTAATACCAGTGATGATTATAATAATAATAATATATGCGCATGACATGAGTGAGTTATGACTCGGGACGGGAAAAGGTGAAAATTTACATTAGCTGAGGCAGGCAAGGGAGGAATATTACCAGTGTCAAGATGTGCAATAATAGTATCTTCACCATATCTGGCTTTTCTGAGCACTGAATCGGAGGGAACTACCCCATCACCCATTTCCATGTCCATGAATTCCCATGAATGAGTGGTGTGTAGTTTTCTTCCTTGATTTAAGAAAACTGACACAACCTCTGGATGTTCTGCATTATAATACACAAAAGTATATGACTTTGTTAATTAAGGATGATATTTCACTTCTGAACCATGTTTTGTTGTGGTGACATTCTTACCTGCAATGTCAGCGGCTTCTTCCTCTTCCAGCATGGCAGCAAAGCCATTGATGTGCCTTGTGTAAGAATATATCATTGCCTCTTCTGCTTTCTCAAAGCTGCATTACAACGTTAATTTAGAGGAGTTGTTTGTTTCCACCGAGGATTGAAGGAACATTCATTTAGTGTGTACCTTCCAACATAGGATTGAAGGAACTCATGATGAGCTTGTGTAACTAGATCAAAATCAGCATCTGTGGCTCCTTCACCATGCTCATGTGATCCCAGATAGACTATGTAAGACTTATTTTTTTTAAGAAAAGGAAAGAAATTTAGCCATTAGTCAACTTAAAAACCAAATGGGTGACTGGGTTTGCACAAAAATTGTTAAGCAACCAACACACAAAGTGTTGAAGTGAGAAGAGTGACATAAAGCAAACCTTTTTGATTGCAAAAGCAGGTGCATGGAAAACAGAAAAGAGAATGAAGAACAGTAAGAGCAAAACTGAATGCTTTCCAGTCAACATTTTACACTGAGTCATCTTTAGTAAGAGAATGTACACAGAACATGAATTGTAAAGTGAAGAAGAGAAGGTGAATGAAGTATTGACAGAGTAAAACAAATCCTGTGTGGATTTGAAGTTCAAAGATAACTCGCAAAAGCTCTTATTAATAAGTGAAAGGAGACTGATAGGCTGAACAGAATGCCACAAAAGAAGGAAACAATATACTATGATTCAGTTAGGATAAGGAATTATTATAACTGATTATAATTAAATTAAATGTATTATAATATAATTTAATATACAATTCTAAACAAAATATCCATAATTCTGTTATTTTTGCCGATAAAAAAAAATCCATAATTCTGTTAGGATAATCCATCTGAAAAACAATTCCTACGACTCCATTTATTAAATTAATATCACGAATGACATTATAAACATTTAACTTTTTAATATTTTATATAAAATTTCAATTTGAATGGGCTTTAGGTATAGTAATATTTCTCAATTATTATTTATTTTCTCATTTACACTCCTCGTCATCTTTTGGAATTCCAAATTATATAATTAAGAATACCTTTTTTTATATTTCAGGATTTGAAATATAAAAAAATTGTCTTCAAAATATAAAAAAAATATTTTACATTCTAGATTATACAATTTATAATCCGAAATAAAAAAAGTTATCTGGAATATAAATTTTAGAAGGGTATTTTTGTATTTTTGTATTTTTGAATCATGGAAGTGCAGAAAGAAAAACATGGAGGTGCTCGAAGAAGCCGTCCGTTAAGTGTTGAAACAGAAGCCCAATCATTGTAGAAATAGAAGCCCATCAATCTTAGTAGATTTTATTTAGGGTTACATAAGAGGCTGATATACGATAAAGGTGAGGGTGTTTTGCTGCAACTGCCAGTGCCTTCCCTTGTTTGTTGTTGTTCGAAACCAAAACCCTAGCAGCCGGCAACAATGGTAAGCTCTTCTTCTTCTCCGATGAGACTGATATACATTTGTGGTGTCTGTTGTTTTCGGTAATGAATTTTGCTTCTGCATTTGCAGGCAGACGTTGAGGTTGATGTGGCGGCAGGAGCAGTGCCGAAGAAGAGAACATTCAAGAAGTTCAGTTTCAGAGGAGTGGATCTGGACGCGCTTCTCGACATGTCCACTGATGAACTCGTCAAGCTCTTCAGTGCCCGTGCTCGTAGAAGGTTCCAGAGAGGGCTCACCAGAAAGCCCATGGCCTTGATTAAGAAGCTCCGCAAAGCGGTACTCTTTTCTCTCATTATTACCTTATATGTGTTTCATTTTTGTCTGTGTACATTGAAACGGATCTTGTTAGGTTTTACTGAATTTATTTCGCTATCAATCTGAAAGTGTTTTAATAAGCAAATAAATAACCGTCGTTTGCTTCTGATTGTGTTTGCTTGATTTTAATGACAGAAAAGGGAAGCACCAGCAGGTGAGAAGCCAGAGCCAGTGCGCACTCATCTGCGCAACATGATTATTGTCCCTGAGATGATCGGTAGTATCATTGGAGTGTACAATGGCAAGACCTTCAATCAGGTTGAAATCAAACCCGAAATGATTGGCCATTATCTCGCCGAGTTTTCAATTTCATACAAGCCTGTCAAGCATGGTAGACCTGGTATTGGTGCTACTCACTCTTCTAGGTTCATTCCTCTCAAGTGAAAACATATATGCTTTAGTAATTGCTTGCGGGTTATTGGATTTTGTTTTGTTATTTAAGTGTTTTATTTTCAGATCCTTATTGTATGGTTTATCATGACTTGATTCCATAGATCAACATTTTAGTGTTTGTTTTATTTTCACATCTTGTTCATTTAAAGCATGGATTTATTGAAATAGTCTTTTAAACTTAATTTGTGGATGTGTTAACGGCTGTGCTGGGTCTTACTTTGGCTTACTGGCATGCGATTATGGAACAATTCGTCCCATTCGGGGTGTGAACCTGCCTATTCTTGTCGTGGTAGCTAGAAATTCTTGGCGTTTTGATTCGGTTTAATATGTTTTATTTTTTTAACCTATTACGTTATGTTGTTTTTGTTCAATTTAATATAACTTGTTTTAATATATCAGGCTATGTAGTTATGTATTCTAAGTGATCCCTTTTAAGTTTTTAAACAGAGCAAAGTAAATTTAGTTAAAAATGAGATGGGTGAGACGGAAACAGAGGTAGAGGGAGGGGACCCAAATCAGATTTGAGCAAGGGGGCAGGGGTTACTTGGAATTTTATTATTCCAATCTTAGGGGTTACTGGGAATTCTATTATTCTAATCTTTCATTTATTTTAGTTATGGCTTCATTGACACAATCCTGAATTCTATAGTCATCAGTTGCTCTGTGTACTAGAAACTTCATCAGCAAAGAACCAGGCAATTTCATATGAATTTTCAATTTGTTTTACATCACTTGCTTTGGCCTAATGCAATCATTGTAGAAATTAGACATTTTTTACGACGATTGTGAGGTTTCAGTTCTTAGGTTCAAACTACTACAATGTGTGGATATTTTCTACCTAATTTAAAAACACATTACCTAATTCAAACCCTGATTGTCAAATCATCTTCTTTTATCCTTCACTTGTCAACAGAATAGTCTGTTTTCATCTAACGCTCACTGAAAACTGATACTTTATGACCAAAGGGGAAACAGACGGCGGCTGAGTGTTCTATAATCCTTGCTGTTATTGTCTGAAACATTTTCCGCCTGGTATCCGTTACCATGCTTGAGCAATAATTCTTGTTAGTTTACAGTTCTCTTTCTAGTTTTGTTTTGATTGATTTGCATCGGTTGTTAGTATGATCCCCTATTAGTAGGGAATGCAATTGATTTTGGCTGTTTATTTAAATATCTATTTGTGCATCGGTAAGAGAGATTCAAACTTGGAGCTTGTGGTATTTGTCACGATTTGGGTAATAGAAAACTAGTTAGAACTTGTAAAGTATCGTGGGTAAATTCACTCAACTCTGACTGCTGTAATTAAGAATCATATCGAAATAGGATTTTTTTTACGTTTTACTAGAAAGCGCCCTTATATTTTGAAAAAACTAATATGTAAGCTATTTGCGATAACCATCACCTTCTCAGCCTCTATGACTCAACCCCTTTTTTCTTCTATACGTACTTCTGTATTTTCGACGTCAAGATGATAATGGTAAAATCTGGAAAAAGAAAGGACAAATAATGTAATTCGCAAATTCACACTTATAAAGAGCTATCTTATATGTCTTGGTTGTCATTTTTTTTTTTGCATTCCCCAGATTTAATTACTCTCCGAATAGTATCTTTTAAGAAGACAGTCAAATGATTCATTTTAACAAAAAAATTGTTAATTAAATATTTAATGAAATATATAGCGTAGATATATTTTTGGTATAAATAGTGTTTGTTTTAAAAATGTGTAATTGTACTTAGTGCTATATATTATAGAATAACGATCTTATTATACAATTAGTTTAAAATAAGTAAATTAATAATTATATTTTTTATATTATTATGTAACATTTGTATTATATATCTTAATAATTTATTATATTGAGGTCGATCAAATTCTTAAAAAAATAAGTATTTATTGTTGTTATATACTTTTAAATATGAGAAGGGATGACATCTAAAGTAGAAATATGTCTGATGAGATAAAAAAATTAAAGGAAGTATTCGTTTTAGTTATTACGGGCTTCATGCTGTAAATATAAATATAGATGATGTCATTAAAATATTGAAAGATACATTTAAGATGTAATTTAAATATTAAATTTCTGCACCTTCTAGGTCTTACATTAAGGGTTTGTGAATTTGTACTTTGTCCTTGGACAGCTTATGTATCGGTAGTTAGTTCTATCTCTTATAACTAAAAGATAATGTAACCGATCTAATTTATATTGATAGTGTGGGTTGAATAGAGTGAATCCATTATGTCACATTATTATGCATCTATAAATTGAAATTTTTGAAACATAAATCATTCCATCAAATTCACCCTTCTTATTAAACAAAGAAATTTACACTTATTTAAGAAATTTGACCTTATGTTAGTAATGCGAGCAACCAATTGAAGCATTTGAGACATAACATCATTGCACCAAATTCATCCTTCTCCCTAATGAAAGAAATTTACCCTTGTATTTATAACATTATTCTTTGTACTGAGCAATTTTGCATCACATACATTGAAAACTATTTTAATTCTTATATTAGTATTTACAAATGGGAAAATCACAAAAGAAAGAAGAAAAACATCAGTGTGTTTATGCTAAAAGCTCTATGACTTTACATACTTCCACATTCTTTAATTTGAAAAAAAAAATATACACTATTTTGAACCTCCCTTATGACATAATTTAAAAAAGTTGTATTATCATCGATCTAAAGTTACAAATAATGGTATACATGTTATTTAGATATTAACTTATATATCCATATATAGATGATTAAGATTCCGTACAAAATGTTTAACTAAATATGTTTTTAGAATATTTAATAAAAGGATTAGTTTCTCGCAATCCTAAATTTAAAAGACCTATATTTAAATTGATTTTCACATTAACTTATATATAGTAAACAAGAACTTAATTCTCCCATATGTTATAGAATCAAACATGATTTTAAAATAATTCTTATAAAATTTTAGAAAATTTGTCAATTTGTCACAGAAAGAAGGTGTGAATATATTAAAACTAAATTAAAATGAAAAATGGAAATAAGGTTGGACAAGTGTCTAAAACTGGCGCAGTAGGTGTAACTAATCTGGTGTGGCGTGTCAAAAACCTGAACCCATGGAGCGCCACGTACTCTGTGCCTTTTTTCGAAATTTGTCTACAAAGGGAGACTCAGAAGTGAGAAGCTAACAGTTATAGCCATGGCGGCATGTTCCAATTCAGAATCAGAATCAGACATATCCAAGTTGTTCAAACCCATATACCTCAAAGAAGTGCCTCGCCTCAGCGATTATGTTCCAAACCTCCAAACACGCCCCAACCCGCTCGATAACAACCCCTACTTTCACACCCCCCAACTGCAACAACATGGCTTCTACCTTACTCACTCCGACCTCGTACTCCGCCAGATCGAAAACGACCCCTCTCCCTTGCCCCGCTTCGCCTACCACCGCGCCGGTCCCCGCAAGAACATCTGCTTCGACCCTTCGCATGTCCGCGTCGCCATTGTCACCTGCGGCGGTCTCTGCCCCGGCCTTAACACCGTCGTCAGAGAGCTCGTCATGGGTTTGTGGCACCTCTATGGCGTCCGTCATATTATGGGCATCACCGCTGGGTACAGAGGGTTTTACTCCTCCGAGCCACTCCCCCTCAACCCCAAACTCGTTCACCATTGGCACAACGTCGGTGGCACACTCCTCCAGACATCCAGAGGCGGTTTTCACCTCAATGACATCGTCGACGCCATCCAAAATCACGCCTTTAATCAGGTTTTCACCTCGATGATATTGTTAATTAGAGGACTGTTACGTGATTGTTAAATACCATGTGACGATGTTGATTGTGCACATGAACAGGTGTACATTATAGGAGGAGATGGGACTATGAGAGGAGCAGTGAAGATATTTGATGAAATGCGGCGACGGAAACTGGAAGTTGCAGTGGTTGGAATCCCCAAAACTGTGGATAATGATGTGGGAATAATTGATAAATCTTTTGGATTCCAGACAGCTGTTGAAATGGCTCAGCAAGCAATCAGTGCTGCTCACGTGGAGGCGGAGAGTGCAGTGAACGGCATAGGCCTGGTGAAGTTGATGGGTCGAAGCACAGGCCACATTGCTCTTCATGCAACACTCAGCAGCCGCGATGTTGATTGCTGCTTAATCCCCGAAATAGATTTCTACTTGGAAGGGAAAGGAGGGCTCTTTGAGTTTCTTGGCCAGAGACTGAAGGAAAATGGCCATGCGGTGCTTGTGGTTGCTGAGGGTGCTGGCCAGGACATGATCCCCAGAACTGATTCACAGAAGGAAGAACGAGATGAATCTGGGAACTTGGTCTTCTTAGATGTTGGTGTATGGTTGAAGTCGGAGCTGAAGAATTGGTGGGCCAGGGAGCACCCTCATGAATTGTTTACAGTGAAGTACATTGATCCTACCTACATGATTCGTGCAGTCCACGCAAATGCCTCTGATAACTTGTATTGCACACTCCTAGCACATTCTGCAATTCACGGTGTTATGGCAGGGTATACTGGATTTGTTACTGGTCCTATTAATGGAAACTATGCATACATTCCCTTGGAAGATGTGGCACAAGCAAATAACCCGGTTGATACCAAAGATCATAAATGGTCGTGGGTGAGATCTGTCACCAACCAACCTGATTTTGTAACGAGGTAGACAGAGACACTAACAGCAAAGTTTTCTATGAGCTGGTGATCCTGTTCGTGTGCATATCGGTGTGATTTATGCAGACTCTGTAGCACTAGTTTTTATGTTGGAATTTAATTGTATATCAATGTATCAACTTCCTTTGTACTAAAATTTCATCTTTTGTTGATATCTATTATCAAATTACTATTATATTATGGACTGAAGTAAACTATTTTTTAATTAAATTACTTTCTACTTTGACATCCTAGATTTATTATTTTCCATTTTAGTTGGAATTCACTTTACAAGTTGGTTATGACGAGGTTGGGGAAAATTGATACCTTATCCTCAAAACTTATGGTGCTTATTTTACAAATCTCAAAAGGAAAATCAATTCCCATAATATGCTTTTTCTTTGTTTATAGTATTTATATTCGCATTTTAGTCTGCAGATAACATTGACTCGGAGGTTTCCTTTATGGGGAAAATGCGAGCAACACATTTTTGAACTTTTTTTCTTTTTTCCAATGATATACTAGAATTTTGTGTAAAATTGTAAAGTACGCAGAGTATACTTTTATTAAATAAATCTCAGTACCAAAGAGAATGCGAGGTGTTAGAAAGAGTTATACTTTTGTAATGTTATCTTTTTGTTGTAGTGGGAGACAGCATAGTCAAAAAATGAGTATAATGAGCTTCCAATATTCTATGCTAATGAGCCCAAATTCCCAATTGATGCTCGATTCCCTAAAAGCGGTTTGAAAGCCGAAGGAGAGGGGAATAAGAACAAAGGTTGAATGAAAATTTTGCCCACAATTCTGCTTTGTCAAGGTTTTATTGAAAAAAAGAAGCAACTATTGCGCTCGCAGATACAAATTATTGCCTTTTTGTGTTGATTGGGATTGAGAATATTAAAATAGGGCTTCTGATATAATATCTTAGTTCTAGCTCCTTCAAATATGAACCAATGAAGGGTGGCCACAAAGGAGGGCCTCCTTCTGCCACGTGACATACCCCACTTTTGCAAATTACGACTTTGTCCCTCTCTCTCTGTATTTTCCCATTGGTTTTGAAATGTCACTATTAGGGGAAAAAAACAGCTAAAAAATATTATAATTTTTATTGATAAACTTAATTTCATTTTAACAGACGAGATAAGCATTAGCACAGGGTAACTTGAACATTACAGTGTTTCTACGAGCACCACTCCCATTGTATGAAGGAGGGTGGACAATTAGAACAAGAAGGATTGGAGAACAGTACTAATTCTTTTGCTGGTATTACCCAACCTATAATTAAGGGAGTTCCTAAAAGTAATGAAATTAAGCATCATATGTGACTTAATTTCCATGTATGTATGTTTATAAACTCAGGGAAGTCGAAATTTTAATCATAATTAAGTAAATCTTTAAAGAATAAGATGCTAATAATAATAATGGCCAGAGAATATTACTTATCCAAATCAATAACCTTTTTGGGCAATCCAAATCCTATTGGAATATCTTTGTTTTTCTTTTAATAAATTAGTGGCATAGTTAGTTATTAACACTAGGCTGGTTGTTTTCTTCTTTTTTTTTTTCTTTTTCTCTTCTAAAACCTAAAAATATATATTTTTAGGGTACAAGACAAGAACAAAAAGGATATATTATCCTTTATATACAGAGAAGTTCTAATATAAACATGTGCTATATATTAGTATCATTTATAATAATATATCACAACTTATATCAAATATTTCCTTTTAAAGACTCTTACTAATACTGATATAGAAGTTTCCTGTGTCAAATTGAAAACGCAAGAAAAATTCTAATCAACTAAAGTTAACCAGAAAAGCATTAACTTTTTTTTAATTTTTTTTAATAAACATATCAATTCTATTCACTTCCATACTTCTCAAAATCTCTTTTCTTTTATCTTCGTTTATTAGAATACACACAAAATTATCACTAAGTGATTCAATCTTCATAATAGATTCTCTTTATAAAAAAAGTAAGATACCTATTATAAGTTAATAGTTTTTTTTATGTGAACTAGTATGTTAGAATTGAAAAATGAATTGGTCTAAGATAGGAAGTTAAATTTATTAAAAACTTAGAATTTTAAATAAAATAAGTAATAGAGACAAATAACGTCACTCCTATAAAAGAAAATAAGTCATAAAGACAACACAAAAAATAGAAAAAAATCTTGATAAGTCTAAGAGTAGGTTTGTTTAGCTAAGAATCCAAGAGATTTACTCTCATCAATATGCAAAATTATCATCTGTCTTTCTAAATTTCCAAAAATGTTTAAATACACACGTATGTTATGTTATGAGTTTGTCTCATTTAAAAATAAATAAATAAAAATAAAATAAATAAATTAAAATCCTTATTAGTCATTTTTTTAGTTCTCTAAGCTCACTAGATATGTAATGAGTCTAGTCTTCTCGATATTGTCATCTTTTAATAGTTGAGTCTTTAGCAGATAGGTCACCTTGTCCTGTAAAGCTTCTTGGATCTTCATAAGTCTTCTTCTAATCATGGGTTCACCGAAGTCTTGAATTGGATCCTAAACTTCATTTTTTATTTTGAAAACTTCACATTGATCAATGATAAAATATTTTTGTCGTTCCCATTTCTCAGTTAATTTTTCAGAATCCAATGAATCACCATCATCAAACATTTCAATTGATATTAAGATATCTTAAGCAATCATTCACGAGATTTATTTTTCCATCAAGTTCTTCATTTCAACTTAAAGGTTTCAATAATTCTAATTGGACATCATGCATCAACATTCAACGTGTTATAACATATTTTTTAGGTCATATCTCATGGAAATAAGAAAAATAAAGTATTATATCAGGATCATCATTTGAAGCTAAATATTGTGTATTGGTTGCAAACTACAATGACTTATACTCTATGTGATTTTTGTATATGCACTCATTCTCTAACCAACTCTTAATGATAACCAAGCTGTTATACGCATAGCTACAAAATCCAACTTTCAATGGAGAATAAAATATATTAATATTGATTCTCATGTAGTTAGTAACAAAATTCAAGTTAAAGTTCTTCACCTCTTATTCATAGGATCAGTTCACCAATCGGTGAATGTTTTCACTAAGTCTTTAAATCAAACTACTTTTATTAATATTGTTCTAAGCCTGTAGAGTTCAATACACACACTTCAAAGATTTGAAGGGAGGGTGTTAGAATACCTTTCTTTTCTCTCTGATTGATTGGCGGCTTAGGTGGTTGTTAATAATAGGTTAATTGTTCCTTTTCTTTTTGTTTATGGTATTTGTGGTATATATTTCTTGTTTTCCTAGTTATCCACTAGTAATGAAAAACTCTTTTTGCGGTCCTCTTTTCGCATGAGTGTTTAGAGAGTTAATTTGTTTTTACATAATCTATGCAAAAACTAGAATAAGTCCCAAACAACAAAACTAAACAACTAATCACACAACATAAATGATGGTGTGTGTGAACAAATGAAAAACTGGATTTTTTTCATAAGCATAACAATTTTCTTAAGAAAAGCTGGAGTTACAGTAGCCATAAAAAAAAATCTAAAATCAATAATATTCTGTTTGAACTGTGACAAACAACTAGAAATAAGCGAAGGGTATTTCGGTAAAGCAGCGTAAATCCCGCGTAGTAATAATCTTTGTTGAGCTAAAAAAGGCAAGGAAGTTCCCATTCATCTTCAGGAGCTTCACTGTTAGCAGTTAACACAGTTAGTGTGTGAGAACTGAGGTAGTTCTAGCTCTGCATTCTGTCTGAAATTGCTGCAAAATCTTTGTTTATGAGCGGTTAAAGCGTGTTTGTTTGTTCTTTTGAGTGTTAGAATGTTGGAGGGAAGGTTGTTGGGTGGTGCTGCTATTGTGATGTGGGTGTTGGCATGGAGATGGGTTGTTCCGATGGGAGAATCAGCAATAGGGGTGAACTGGGGCACCGTTTCTTTCCTAAAGTTGAAGCCTTCCACGGTGGTTGATCTCTTGAAAGATAACAAGATTCCAAAAGTAAAGGTGTTTGAGGCAGAGCCTGAGGTGCTTAAAGCTCTCATTGGGAGTGGGATTCAGGTGATGGTTGGGATCCCCAATCAGATGTTGGCCCTCCTCAGCACTTCCCCTACAGCTGCTGATTTCTGGCTTCGCCAGAATGTTTCTGCTTACATCGGAAATCGTGGTGCTGATATCAGGTTTTTCTTCTTCTTTCAAAACCAGTACTTTGTTTTTGTTGCACCAAGCACTCCACCAACCTTTTACTTAGAGACAAGTTTCTTTTGAGTGTATGTAGAGATTATCAAGAAGTGTGCTTTGTCTTTTCCAACAAAGTTTTTTTAATATACATGAACAACTTGTTTAAGAATCAAACCTTAAGCTTCAACATCAATAGCTATTTATTTCCTTGACAATGTGTAACAGTAATATTGAAGCCGTGATAAGAGTGTGGAGTGGTTTATTTTGTTGTATCGACATGGAGGAAAGTTTGCTGTATGATAAAGCTAACTTTTACAATCAAATAGTGTCTAGAATCAACTCCTTACTTTATTATCTTCAACCTCATATATTTTTAATCTATTGAAGAAGAGTAGACAATACACAACTTTAGTTTTTTTGCTCTCATCCTGAGATGTGCTTTGCATATTGCACTGGAATTTCTTATGACAATACACAATTTTTTTTTTGTCTAACTGTAAATATATTGTGAACAATTAAAAAATATCTGTCAATGGGATTATCTCGAATAGAAATTATCATAAGCTTTAATCTTCCATGGAATGTTATTATTATGTTGAAGTCTTGGATTTGCTCTCTGCCAGTCGAAGACTATAGTTTGAAGTATTTGT
>Ga0099825_1005117_pt1 | contig 16982 bp, 9 predicted proteins | sample SiratroredBW_FD_76838 | JGI IMG/M metagenome (GOLD analysis project Ga0099825, IMG submission 76838) | Root nodule microbial communities of legume samples collected from California, USA - Siratro red BW | ecosystem: Host-associated > Plants > Roots > Nodule | place: USA: California | collected...
AAAATTATATTATATATATATATATATATATATATATATATATATATATATATATATATATATATATATATATATATATATTAATCGGAGTAGTTTATAACTATAATTATTTTGAGAAACATATATGTCTGTAACGTTCTAATTTTAACTTATTTAAACTAAAATAAGTGAGTGCACACTAGCAAAATGTTTGTGGCGTTTGCAGACACCTATCTCTTTTAGTAATATGTTAGCAATTATGATTTGTTTAGTTACACTTGAGGCGTAGATTGTGAACTCATTTAAATGAGAAAAAAGATGGATGATAGTGTGTATATAATTTTTTTTAATAGAACATGTATGTTAATAAATTTGGGTGGAGATTGCTAAATTTTTTTAAATATTTCTGGTAAGTTATATTCAACGTATTTTAAAGCTTTAAGTTATACTAGGGTACTCATTATAAAATAGAGAGCGTATATATATATATATATAATATAAACAGGGATCATAAATTTAATATTAAAATTTCATTTAAAACTAATTTGGAAGGCATTTTTATTTGTTAATAAAGAAACAGTTATTATAATAAAAGGGTCAGAACAATAATTAAAACCACTCACAATCTTATTATAATGAGAGTAGAATTATAAAAGAAACTAGAGGAACAATAAGCCAGTATCAATTTTATATATTAGTATAGATGTTTAGATACATCATACATGACCTTCATACTTAGTAAGATACAAAATAAAACGTGATACGTAAAAAGTAAGATAAAGTTCAAATACCAAAATATATGAATATGAAGGTAAAGAATTTTAATATTACTAAAAGTAACAAAAAGTGAGGTTTTCAATAAGAGAGAAATATTATTAGTATTTTAAAATTATTTTATTATTGACTGAAATTTGTATAATTTATGTTAGACAAAAGATTGTATAAATTACTTGATAATTAAAAATATTCTTCAAAGTTTTGCCAAAAAGTAAGTCTTTCCAGGTTGCCTCTTTTATTATTATTAATCAAAGAAGGTATGGTAATTTTATTATATTTTAATTATTTTTAAAAGATTACACTATTTGGTAATTTTATTACATATTATATTTTAGTTAATTTTTTATATATTAATAAATAAAAAAAATAACTTATTTATTTAATAAAATAAGTAATTGAACTTTTTTTCTAATATAATTGTCACATAATTTTTTAACACCGTTTATATATATTAAATTGTAATATTAACGTTTCTTAATATCATTCTCACATAATTATATATATTTTTGAAATTATATTAGTTTAATGTGATAAAATTATGAATATACATACTCCAAAAGGAACAAAGTGGGCATGTGTCCATGGATTGGATTTTCAATTTGCCGGTCCGTCGTCTAGATCGCCAAATTGATGGACTAAAAATAAGATGAGACAAGCTAACTCACTAATTAATTTTTTTAAATTAAAAATTAAAATAAAAACAAATTAAATGATTCATATTTTGTATTATATTATTTAAAAAATATGAAAACATAATAATATTGTGGCTGCAATTATTAACATTTATGAATTAAGTTTTAATTATTAATTATAATGAAGTAATTTAAAATATAAAATTAATAATTATTTTAATTTATCTAATTATAATTATTAACTAATTAATTAAAAATTAAAAATTCTTAAATGATTAAATATGTTTACTTTAAAAAATTAGAATTGAAAAAGAAATTAATAAGTTGGCCATCTCTATCTTTAACGGTGGGTCAAGATTTTCCGTTACAATAAGTCAAGTAAGTCAACTCCCATTGTCCATTTCTGTGAATGAATAACGTGTGAGACTAGTATTTTTTGTCAACCCTATTTAATGTTAAATATATTTCTATTATTAACATTAACGGAAGTAATGTTTGGACAGTAATTTTAATGTATTCAATACATTTTTTTCTTAGTTGTACTTTGATAATGTAAAATAAATAATATAGTAAATAAAAAATATTATAGAAAGTAGTGAAAAGTATTGTTAAGAGAAATATTTTGTTTTTTCCTTTTAATTATTAAATGAAGGAAATATTATTATAGTAATTTTAAAGTGCGTTTCGTCAAATCAATAAATTAACTAGTAATGTATTGGACTAGTTCAACTAATTTTTAATTTATAGTTTATTTTTTTTCAAATACTATCACATATTTATATGTATTTTCTTGTTATTCATAATATCTTTGATATATTATTGTAGGTGTTCTGAAAGCATGTTGGAGAAGATATTGAATATTTATTTCAATCATTTTATTATTTTTAATATTTATCATATCACTTTTTAATTTTTTAAGTAGTTTAAATTAAAAAAATATTTTTTAAAAATAAATAAAAAATTAATTAACAATGAATTGATTTAAATAAAATAACTTCTCTAAATAAAAAAAATATATGAAATTTTTAAAATTAAAAAATTTAATAAAAAAAGCTTAGTTATTTTTAAAAAAATCGAAAATTATAATTATACAATAATAATAACAATTTTATAAAGAAACACAAATTTTATCCATACAATAAACTTGCATGACTATACATTTTGATCAGATTTCACATTGAACAAGTAGTCTATGAACTAATTATATCACAAGCTTTCAATTCCATAAATTAACAACTCAAAATTTACAATTAAAACTTTATTAATTAATAACTAATTATCTATTATTAATTCTATTAAATATCATCAAGTTTAAAAACTAGTTTTGCTACGTGTTGACCATCATTTCTCAGAATTACCAAATGTGTGTGAAGAAGTCTGTTTCACATATTTAATGAGCATGAGTTATAATTTTCAGAATTCAATATATTCTTGCAATTAATAAATAGGATTGAAAAGAATACAAAGTTCATTGATTACAAACTCATGAAATACTAATTAGACTGAATTATTTTCCCAAACTCTTTTACATATACAGCTAAGAAATAACACAGACAACTGTTTATAATTACAATATCAGCAAAATAACGTGTTTGACAGAAAAAAGAAAAAAGAAAAAAAAAAGGTTATAATCTGATAGCAGAAAATGAGAAAATATTGTGAATGAAGTGAGTGAGTGAGTTAGTGGGGTTATAGAAAATGAAGTAGTAACTGTCACAACGTAAGAACAGAACCGTTCTTTGAATAGCATGCAAACTTCTGCTTACACGTTGAACTCTCTTTGCAATTTCTCACTATCTCTCATTACTAATATCTCTCTCAAAACGTTTTCTCTTTGGCAATGTCGATGCTCATTTGACTCTCTCTCATTTTCTCTCTTCTCCTTCATTATTCTTCTTCTCTCTTCCCTCTTCTCTCTTTCTCTCTCTCTCTCTCTCTCTCTCTCTCAATTCACCACCTTTCAAGCCATGGATCCGCACTGGAGCTCTCGCCAGACGTACCATCTCCACCACCTTCACTTTTCTTCTGTCTTTTTCTCCCTTTTCCTCATCTGGGTCGTGCTTATTTTTTCTGATAACCGTTTTTGACTCTCTTTTCTTTCAAGGTTTGAACGCTACGTGTATGACTATCTTGTCAAACGCAACATGCACCACACTGCTGAGGTTTTCAGGAACGAGGCTAATCTCCAGCTGGATAACACTGCTGCTTCCAGGGATGGTATAACATTCTTTATTTCGTTTATCCGTTTTGTTTTGTTTTGTTTATTGTTTCCTGCTTCATGTTTTGGATGCTCTTGTGGGAGAATTTTTCTGTGCATGTTATTTGGCATTTTTTTGAAAATTTTGGGTCGTTTTCTATTCATGTTGTTTTTTGGTAAAAAGAAATCTCATCTTAGGAATCTCATTCTGACTCTAATTTCACGCCTAGAAATGTAAAATTTGAGCACCTTATAAAAAATGAAATTTACATTTTTTAGGTGTTAGATAAAAGAGGGTATTATTATTTTCTTTCTTGTGTTGGTAAGGAGGCTCTTGTGTTGTTCTTTTATCTCTCTTCAATTTTTTCTCTTCTGATTTTTTTGTGTTTTAGTCAAACTCTTATTTCACTTTTGTTTGTCTTTTTATATTTTTATATTTTTTTTATTTTAGTCAAATTCTTGTTTTATTCTTATCTGTGTTATTATATGTTTTTTTAATATATTCTTAACTTTCATGCTAACTTATGTTGTTGGTTCTCTCATCAAATCACTTTAATCCAATTCCTGTCTCTCAAATTGAAAAACACGTTTTCTCTTTGTTTATTTTATTTTTTTATTTCAGAGATAGAAAAGGAGATAGGAAAAATAAATTTTTTTATGGTCCTCAACCACACATTTTCAATTTACAGACAAAACTTTAGAAACTGTTTTATGGAAAAAATTATCGGCACCACATGGTCTCATTCAATAACCATAGATTGAAAATTCAAATGTTGAAATTATTGGGACTGGGAAATAGATTTTGAAGTTGTTACAATCTCAACTGTTGATTTTTAATTAAGAGTTACTACTTTACATTTTTTCATCCTAAAATGTGGACCTTAGGGGAGATTGTGGGAAATTTTAATTATAGACTAGTTAAATCCTTAAATGGATACAGTTTGACGTGTCATCATATATTGGTATATGACAATAGTTTTAGAACTTAGACTACGGTTACAAAAGTTATCAATGCATTTAAAATACATTGATATATGTTAAATCACCATAGTCCAACATTTCATTTATTGTTTCTCTCTCGTGAGTAATTGCCCCTCAAAACAAACAATCTCATTTGACGTGTTAGAAGTTAATGGTTTATACAATTCAATATTAATATTAGTTATGAAAAAAAAATTATCCCTCTCTTTCTAAATGTTATACAGGTAGAGGCTATTCAATATCCACTAAGCAAAATATCACTATTGCAATATACATATATATAATTAATTAATTTATTTATTAAACAACAAAACTTCTGCTCTATCTCTCTCCACAACATCCTTTACTTATCTCATAATTTTCTTTTGGTTGTTATAAAAAATCACATTTCTATAAATAGAAAAGAAGGCTCGGAGATGAGAATTAAAATTGGAATGGTTTCTTAAACTAAGAATTTTAACATAATGGGTGTTTTCAAAAATATGATTTTTTGTACTGTATTATAACGTAAGAAGGCCTTTTTTTAGTAATGGGTATTGATATTTTAGCGCCAACGTTATCACATGCAATTATTAAACTACTGATTTTCTGGCAAATTTGATATTATTTTATTATTCAGAGAGTTGAGGCATCTGTGGAGAAATATTGACTTTTGGAACTGTAGTTTAGTTGTTTTGACTTTTGGAGTATCCAAATATAATTTCTATTTAACAACTGAGAAGTTTGACTTAGTTGGGAAACTGAAGGTCACGTGAGCAAACTTTATCTGTACTGTTTCTTATCACGTGAGAAGGAAAGGGAATGTTTGGAAGCGTGCATCTAAGCTTATGTATTAGCCCTTTTTGACTAGTCCCAAGAAAACCCTAATTTTACAATTTTCTTTTCTTGATTAAAAATGTAAACTTTTTTTAGTAAGAGTTTCTTGATGGTAGTTTCTTGATTAAAAATGTAAACTTTTTGTTCTTTCATAACAATTTTCTATTGCTTCTTATTATGCACTGTGTCTGGGAATTATTAATTGTTGCGAGGCAGTTTTTGTGACTGCAAAATGTGGGGTTGATTTTTTCAGCTGTGGATGTACCGGAAGGATTTTTGCTGGAGTGGTGGTCTATCCACAGTGATTTTGACTACTTCAGAAAAATGCATGTGAGTTACCCTCTTCCCTCTCTTATTCTGGCCAAGTCAAGTTGGTTTATCACTGCAATTGTGTGATCAAATCTCAACTGGTATTACTTGCAGGACAAACCTGGGTTTTTAGGAGGAAGGCAAGGATTTAATGCTTTTCAAGGAGTAGGGTCTTCCATGAATGTTGAACCAATGTATCAATTGCCTAATAATTTTACTCCTCCTGGTATGTTTCTTGGTCTGCCTCATTAGGCTACATTACAGCATTTTAAATTGAATGACCTACAAAATGTTGAGATTGTCTTGCCTCAAATGTGGTTCTCCCCTAACATTGACACCCCTGTTAAGGGGGTCTTCACTGAAAGCACCAAGCACAAGAGAAATATATCCAAAACACTAGTTCATCATCAGGTGAGAGAGTCTCAAGACTTTAATATCAAGTAGTTCATCCTACTTGATTTGGAATTTCTAACAGAAAATGAATTAGAACATTATGCATGACAAGAGTAAGAGCTGTCTGCTTTAGCATTAAGTGTTGGAACTAGGTGTTAGTTAACTGACAATCTTATACTTTCTTTGGATGACAATTATTTATGTCTGTTAAAAATCATTACTAAATTTCTGCTTCTCATCTGATTTTTTTTATCAGAAAAAAAAGCATCTCTAATATTTTACAACTTAGAACAAAAGATACTCAATTTTTCTGTCATGTAATTTTCTCCATTCAATACATTCACTTGAAGTAAAGTATTTTAACATGCTAAAAAAGAGGACATCAATGTCATTTAAGCTTAAACATCTGAAAGATTAACATGGTACATTAGAAGCCTTGATTATATTCTTAAATATGTTTTTGATAGTTGATTATATGAATAGAAGACAAGTAAAAATATTCTTTCACTGATAACTTGGATGTTTCATAATAAAGTTTGGGTGGCATATTCAGGGTCAATCAATGCAAGCAGAGCCTTCTGCCTCCCCCCCCCCCCCACTTGTTACCCTCTTCTTCATTTATTTATTTTTGTTGCAGTTCAAGCATTCAACATGGGAAGCAACTTCATGCCATCACGTGTAATGAATATTACTTCAGCTAATATATTTTAGTTTGCTTCTGAGAAGGTTTAACTTTTATTGTTGGATATTTTAATAAATGTATTTTTTTGAGCAGGGAACTGGGCAATGGCCAGCATTTTCCTTACCATCTGCACACCAAGAAGTACGTGGTCAACTGCCACAATTCCTATTCCCATTTTCCCGTCCAGAGGCATGTGGTGAATTGCAACAGCTTTCATCTCCACATCAAGACGTGGTGATGACACCAGTAGAGAAAACAACTGAGGTTTCCAATGTCAATAGTCCAGAAGAAAAATCTGAATTTAGTGAGGTAATCTCAAATGCAGTGGCTAAGTTGAAATTCACTTAGTTATACTTCTAATAGTCTCATTATTACACTAGGAGAATTGTGATAGAGTTGCCAATGACTGCATGTTTTTTATAAATATAAATTATCCTATACAATATTTTTTCTATCAACAGCTTGACTATTTGTTTTAATAAAATATTTTTGCAGGAAACAGATCCGCTCATTGATAGTTTGTTAAAGTCTTTTTGGTTGTATGAAGATGGTGAACCAAACCTATTTGACAAGTCAACAGTAGGAGAGGTATTGCATGATAAAATGATCCAAACTGGAGTATGTGTTGTACAACTTAACTAGTCATGTTTACTTTATATTGCAAATTTTAACTCTCTCTCTCGAAGTAATATACTCTATCATACACAAAAAGGATGATTTAGTGTATGTTTGGTTGAATTTAATTTGGAGGAATAATATACTTTTTGCCTAGTTTCCTGAAAGAATTTTTGGAAAGAAGTAATTATTCTCCAAAGAAAGTTGTTCCCGAACACATAAATGTATTACTGTAGACAATTCATTACTTTCTTGTGGCACACAATATTTGGACATAAGACTTTTTTTGTTTCAAATAAATCTAAAATGATTTGAATTGTAAGAATTTGTGATTGTGTCCATGGGCATGGAAAGGTATAATCTATTCATCCTCTCATTAACTTTTTCCTCTCATTATTTATTGGTTCTAGTTTTGTTTCGCAATGGTTCTCTCATCAAAAGAAATATAGGTCACTAGTTATTGTTTGTCAAGCTTTAGTTAGCACATGCATGTGTATCTATATGTTGATGTAAACATTGGTTTGTTCATACCCATGTATAATTGACTAAAAATAAAATTATAGGTAGGAAAAAATAATTTAGTATTCTATATGATATTAAACTTGTATTATCTCGTGCTTCTGGTACTACAGAGCAGCAGAAATGGGGAGAATTTGGTGGAACGTGGAGATGGAAATACTGTTATGAATGCAGTTTCTGGTTCAGCACCAGCATTGGAGGAGGATGATAACAGAAGCGACACAAGTGATTGTTCCAGCAGTTTCCAATTAGTTCTTACTCCTGCAGATGCTTCAACGGGTAACTATTTTTTTGGGGGGATTAATTAACTTGAGTGCATTAGTTGGCATTATCTTAATGCAGTCTGTATAACTTTTTTTTTCATTGAACTCCCTTAAGATCAGGACTAATTACATTTACATCCCTGATGACTGAAAAATCACACTAGCTCCCTTACTTTATATATTATTATTAATGCTGAGAGTATTATCCCTAATCAATGTTGAATTGCCATATAATTAGAGATCAATATGGTCAAGTATTAAATTAACATATTGTGACAAGATATTCTTATTCAGCAAATTATGTGGGAGATCAACTATATTCTCCAAGTTTTAGTACAGACTAAGAATGAGTTTTTAAGGTAACAAAGCATGCAATCAAATTAAAGGACTGATCATTAGCAATATTGTCAATAACTCATCACCTTTTTTACTTAAATGATATCAACTATTCATATTTGCATACCCACAGACACCTCTCTCTCTTGCGTGTGTGTGTGTGTGTGTGGACTTTGTCTATTGTACCTTATTCCTATTTCGTTCTAATTATGGAAAATTTGGCTTGTAGACCCTCAGTTGGAATCCCATGGAGAGCCATAAATCAGTATCTTCAAGCATGGAATGGGATATTGTCTGCAATAATGAGTTCCCTTCTGTAAGAGGATTTGTTATCATGATTTAATTGCAATGCTGCAATGCTACTAAATAAGTTTTATCTGAATTATATCCTTCTACTTCAGTTTTATTTTATGTCGTACACTTAGGCTAGTTCCCTATAATATCTATGTTGTTTCTTTTCTTTTGTCCTTTTTGGATGGAAACAGTGATGAGCAGATGTTGGATTTGAGAACAGGGAAATACATACATACATAGACTTTAGTTTCATGGCTGCTATATAATAATATTGTTATACATTGTTGAAGTCAATTGGAGATATGAAAGTCTCTCTGCTATTATAGGATTATCTTTTTATAATATCATGTTACTACGTTTATACATCGTGATGGTAAGATTATTTGTAAAGTCATGCTATCTGGTATTTGGTTACAAACTACGATATGAATATACATTTTGCATAAACATCACAATACTTATAATCTTGGGAGAAGTTTGAGTATAAGGAGGAATTAGGTTAGTTTGTCATACAGAAAAACTTGTTTGAAAGTAAACAAGAAAATTCTTGTGTTAATTATCCCATAAAAAAATACTCAATAAACCATTTAGAGCAAGGATTAATTAGGTTAGTATGCTACTTTTTGATGTATTGTCTTTCATTTGATCCATTTTGATTATTGAAGTCTCTTTCGACATTCTTCGCATACGAACAAAACTACCTTTAACCAATTCATTGTCATTTTCTCCTCAATAAGTTTTACTCTAACCTTGTCTTGGATATATTCGTGGATGTCTAATCATCCACCTCAGCATTTTTAACTCTTCTTCACATGTTTCTTTCACCTACAACCATTCATGATTGTAGAACATCAATAATCTTATAGCCTTCCTATAGGACTTCCCTTTGAGCTCAATACGAGCTTTGAGATCTCAATTTATGCTTGAATTTACTTATTCTCTTACACAAGAAAAACTTTCCTTTGGAGAGTTAAGATGTTGATATGAATCTCGAATCCTCCAAACAAGGGAACTCTTCCAACAAACTTGATAAGGATATAGAAGATCATGGGGTGAAGCAACAATTGAAGTGTCACAGATAGATCCAATCTTCGTTTGAAAAGTGAACGATGGAATTTTACGTACATGTCTATGGGGTACCATGAATATTTTTGGCATTAGGATAGTGATTATGCCTATTTCGTCAAGATAAAGAAGACATAGTTTATCCCAACTAGTTCTTGCCAAGGAAAAAGCGCAATGCAAATGAATCCTCGGGAGATTATTTGCAAATAAATGCACGATACTCCGTTTCTCGATTTCCATTATCTCTAACCTTGAAAGAAATCTACTTTTAAGAATTATGATGCTGATATAAATCTTGAAGCTTGAGAAGAAGGGTATTCTTCCAACTAACATGATAATTATGGAGAAGATCATGAGGTGAATCAACAATTTAAGTGTCATTTATAGAACCAACTCCTTAGATGGAAAAGTGGAGTATGAAATTTTAGGTGCAATTCCATGATTTGGTTGGGTACCGTGAGTGTTTTTGGCATTGGAATAGCCATTCTTACCATTTCATCGAGATAAAGAAGTTGTAGTCTACTCTAACGAGTTCTTCCTAACAAAAAAATCTCAGCAAAAATAAATCCATAAGAGACTATTTGTAAAATAGTTCCATTAACTAGTAGATGTACTAGTCATATTGTCTAGTTCCTTATATAAGAATTGAATCAAATGAGGCCCTTTTATCTCAATGGTGAGTAATGACATGGTAAGGCGTAAGTCATCGACTCGAATCTGAAATGCAAAATCATGTAGAAACAAATTGGAAGACTTAAATGTGCCTTGGTATGTGTACATGCATAGTCACATGGAAACGAAGAAGTCACAAAGGTGCCTTGGTAAAGAAATAATGCCCTCAGTGCTAACATGGCTAGACTAAAGGCATGTTTGGAAGAAGGCTAAGTCCTGTGTTTGGTACATGCACGGTCATATGGAAACAAAGAAAGACTCAAAGGTTTCATAGTAAATAAAGAAGTCTTAATGCTTACAAATAGACTATTAGTCAAGTTTTAAGGTAAATCAAGTAAAAAATCCTTAACTCAAGTTTCCTTAAAAAACATTATAAAGGGATTTAATTTGGAAAGGTTGTGTAATATTCAAGTCTAACACAAGGTATGATATAATGCCCTTATTTAGTTTCCAAATGTGCCAATAGACATTTGTAGCAAGTATTCATAAAACCAATCAAAGGTGATATGAAAAATATGCACAAGGCAATGTGCTGGCGTGAGGACAAAACATGAACAATCACAAAAGGGATTTGTGATTATCTAGTTCTATAAAAATTCATTTGTGATCGAAACCTAATCCGAATTATGCTATTTTTGTCGCATGTCTCTTCAACAATGGCCAATTACCATGGTGTGACCATCAACGTATCAATAAGAAGTTGAATGAAACTTTAAGTGATCATTGATGATCTTTAGAATGGTTTTTAGAAACAATTAATTTTCAAATATTTGTTTGATATATGGTGGTACGCGACCCACGCATGGGAAACATTTCACAAAAGAACAATTTAATAGCGAAAAAGTGTCATTTCTTAAAATTTTTCAATGAGAGATGGAATCATAAAAAAGTCTGTGGTAAGGGTCCTTCCAAGGAAAATACGATGTAGATAAAGAAAAGACGAGGAATGTGGTATGAGTATAAAAATAGAATTTATATAGGTATATAGTTCATTCTTTTACATTATATCCCGATACCTCCTTCGAAATGAACCTAAAACGTTGTTGATGTGATTTGAATTCAATATGTGAGATATAAGGTTGTTGAAAAGATTCAATCACTATGGTAAGGAACATACTAGGAAACCTCATCCTTGTGCTCCTTCAATAAACTTAAGGATGTGAATCATAATTTTTAATGATTCTAAAAAATGGTCATTTTCAAAAATTTATCAACAAGATTGATATAATCACGATCAATGTCTACGGTGAGATCCTTCTAAGGCTTATATGCTATATAGATAAATAAATTAATTTCTAGTTTTGAATGTTATATAAGTATAGATGCACAATTTATATACGTACACGATTCATTCATTTACATTATTATCACAAGGCTTTCTTTAAAATGAACCTAGAATTTTGTTAGTGTCATGGTGAATTCCGTGTGCAAGATGAAAGGCTATTATTGAGAGACCCAATCACCATGGTGTAAGGATTATAGAAGGAAACCTTAGCCTGGTGATCCTTCGATATAATTGAGGTATTGAGTCACAATGCTCGAATGATTGTAAAAGAAATGTCACTTTATAAAACTTATCAACAAAATATAGGACATTGGGACACATCTATATATTATATCACTATGAATTATATAAATTGACAATCAAGATTTATGTATTAAAAAACCATCTATGAATAAGATTAGCCAAATATAACAAAAAATGAATCTAATTCATCTATCTAAAATCCAAAAAGTGAAAAGAAACATATATAATCTAAATATTCTTGATTATATATAGGATTTCTTTCTTTTCTCTATAATAAGTTTATGAGTTTTTAGAAAATTATTGTATTAGTTCCTTTTAAACTTGTGTTCAAACCATGTTAGAATGGTTAGATACCTAAAAAAATATCTTTTGAATTAGGCACTTCATCGATACGTGTCGTACGAGTGTTGTATGCGTGTCGGTGTCTGATACGTGTCGAACACGAGACACATCATATAAAAAGGCGTGTCCGAGCTTCATAAGTGATAAACAAATCTAGATTGTTTTACCTTAATAGCTAGAGAATACCGAAGAAGAACCAAATCCTTTGTCCAACCCAGTTACATCTATATACGGCTAAAAATCAATCGTTCTATAACTTACCTAGAAGCATACAAGTAAGAACTTTCCTAATAAAGGACAAAATAAATAGAATATTAAGATTCTCAAAAGTAGTTTTTAACATGTATCTTTATGTCTAATCTAACTTCGGATGGCAGTTTCTATGAAGATATCTTTGGGAAAACAAGTTATAATTTGTAATTTCATGTAGGACTACCTCTGTTCAAATTAGATGGCCTGTAGACTAACAGTTACCAATGAAGGTAGGGTGGTACCTATAAGAACTTTGACGCCTAAATTTGGAAACTTTTATTGAGTAACAACATTGACACTAACTTGTCATCATGACTGATAAGAAATCTATATGTCCTACTATCTTGGACATTCACCAATATTTTTCTTTAGGCTGAACAAAGTATGCAACACACAATATGCACAATGGGAGTAGTATGTGTTTAGAAAATTAGGCTGAACAAAGTATGCAACACACGATATGCACAATGGGAGTAGTATGTAATTGGAAATACAAAGAGTGAAGAGAAATGAGAAACGAGAGAAATATAAAGAGAGGAAACTTTCATTAGTAAAAATTGAACTACGTTCAATTGTAAAGCAAAGGACCTTCCTTTTCAAATGCTATAAATTGGTACTGGTTTCGTCTATGATTTCTTTAAAGAGGGTTTCCTTGTTTGGTATGTAATTGTATATAGCTTTAATACATTTTTCTGATTTTAATTTTTAAGGAGGATATATTAATCTCTTTTGTAGCATTAATTCCTTGTTTGATGTTGAATAAGATATATGTAGAGAGTATTTAAAATCATCAAAACCAATATCCCCTTGTTTTTTGAAAAACAAGACATTTTTGTTTTGATATTCAATGCCTTGAAGATGCATAAGCACCACATCAGGCAGAGTGGGAATGAATATGCCCTACTTTCTGTTAACGCATTTCTATGCTGTTAAGCAACATAGATGGTATTTTTTCCTTTCTCTTTCTAATTCCTGATTTCTCATTGGTTGGACTTCTTATGTTTTGTTTCTAGGACACGAATCTTGTCAACAGAAGAGGTGTCAAGGCTAATTTGTTATGAACAACTAGCATGGAGAAAAGGCTTCCAAATTAACTAGGAAAGAAAATGGTGAGTGTCCAGTTTTGTTTTGAAGTTTGCATAGAATACCAGCTAACCCAAGTAGGCTCTTGTTCACTCAGCAGAAGGAATAAACAGAAATTTCCAGAGTATTAAGAGATGGTTTGTTTTCCTGAACATGTTTTGAAAGCTTTTCTTATATACTATAAATTTTTTAGGCTAATAATGTGGTGAAAGTTTTACTTTGGGGAATTCCTCTGTTTGTAGTATATAAAAGCTGAAAGCTGAAGTGGGGGCTATTGCATTGGTAGTTCAGTTTCTTAGCTTAATCTTCCACAACAGTTTGTTGGTTTCGCCAATTTCTTTGAGTTGTCATTTTGTGAATCAATCAATCTTTTGCACCTAATCAGCCTTCTTCTGTTGTCTTCACTGCAGCACTTGGAGATCCTTCAGTTACCATAAGACCATTTTTTCTTTTTTTCTTCCATTACATGCTAAAACAAATGAACAACAAAGGAGACATTAAATTTGCTGACTCACTAAGATTCCTATTCTGTAAATCATATCAGTTTAGCAGGAAAGCATCTCTTTAGAGCTCACACTAATGTGTCTCTTAACATCAATCACATATCAAAAATGGAGTCTCCACTTATAGAAGGTGCTCAAAACTTTTTCTTTCAGATTTACAAGTACATAATAACTAATAAACCTCATGATATTGCTTTCCTTTCCTTGCCTTTTCTTCAATAGTATATATTTAATGAATCTCGTGATAAAGCTTACCTTGTTGGTTTTATTCAGAATTTATGATTCACTAGTTTCGCTTCTTTCCTCCAGTTATGATTCATTTATCATGTTTATTGTCTTCACTGGCTTCAGTTTTAATAAATGACTGTCCTGCACATATCTATTACTTATTTATGGCGATAGAAATTTATAAATGTTAGTTTCCCTGAAAACCTTTTATCAGAGACGTGAAGTTTGCACATGGCAACCTTATTATAATCATATATCTATATTATAGTTTCATTTAGTTGCTACAGAAGCACACACAAAGCCTTGAAGTTAATTAGAGTTCACATAATTTTAATAGTGGTTTGATTTGATTACTTTGTTCTTGACCATTTGGGATATTACTTTCCATTTATTAGGAGAGACCAGACCCACAATGGCAACACCTCATGCACAAGGCTGTCCCCCTTTTCTGGAGACCTGTATTCAATAGTTTCCTTTCATGAACTTTCTGGTCTAATTCAACATCAATTAACACAAGACTACTGAATTCATGAAATAAATTGATATTTATGTAGTTATACTTGATGATAATATTGTAGGAGTTTTCTCCATAACAAATTAGTCATTACTAATATGACACTTTTATGTAATTCCTTTTGGCCCCAAGCTTTGGTTGGATTGAAACTATATTTTCTTGACAAGTAGGTGAGGGGATCGGGCGTATTGAGTGTAAGTGTTGATAGGAGCAATTCTTGTGTGAAAGGATATTTTCCTTTGTAAGACTTGTTCTTTTGAATAAGAATCTGATATGAGAGTAGAATCAATTCATTCTCAGTCTATTCAGTGCATCTAGTGGAGGACATTTCCACTTATTGCGTGAGGCAAGGGGACAGACAAAAGAGGGTAGTGAGTGGTCGCTGCAGGGACTTGGAGTTAAATTTGAAAAACATTGTCATAGGGGAGACATTTTATGTGTTTGAACTGGCAGGGGTGGATGTGATTCTGGGTGTGGCCTGGCTGGAAAACCTAGGAGAAGTAAAGGTGAACTGGGAGAAAGTAACCATGATTTTCTCCAACCCAGAACGAACCGTGACTATTCAAGGGGACAAATCATTGAAGAGAACATTAGTGAGTCCACATAATCTCAAGAAAGAGCGGGAGATAGCGGTAGTTTTAGTGTTATGGGAGGTTGGACAAAATCAAGGGGTTGAAAAAAAACGAAGGGAAGGGTGAATTAAAGCCCTAGCAAAGGCAAGAACGGAAAACAATGTTGAGGTAGTGCAGAGGAGTATTTGAAGAGATTAAATGGTTGCCACCTAGCAAGGAAATAGATCACAAAATACCCATTAAACCAGGAGTGCAGGCGGTGAATGTAAGACCCTATAGGTATCCTTATTTGTTGAAGGCAGAAATTGAGAAACAAGTGGAGGAAAGGTTGAAAATAGGAATTATAAGACCCAATAACAGCCCATACTCGAGTCCAGTGATCTTGGTAAAGAAGAAAGATGGCAGTTGGAGATTTTGCGTGGATTATAGGGCTCTAAACCAAGCTATGATTCCAGATAAATTTTCCATACCGGTGATGAACTACATGGGGCACGATATTTTTTGAAGGTGGACCTCAAATCGGGATATCATCAAATTTGTATGCATGAGGAGGATATAAAGAAAACCGCTTTCTGCACTCGTGAAGGACATTATGAATCCTTGGTTATGCCTTTTGGCCTAACCAATGCCCCCGCTACTTTTCAAGGCACCATGAATGTGGTATTAAAAGCATTTCTTAGAAAAATTGCATTGGTATTCTTTGATGATATCCTGATTTAATGCAGAATAGGAGACCTATAGCCTATTTCATAAAGAAACTATCGGAATCAACATTGAACAAATCAATTTATGAGAAAGAATTGATAGTGTTGGTCTTAGCCATACAACATTGGAGGCCATACTTGTTAGGAAGGAGATTCACGGTTTATACGGAACAAAGAATAACAACTCAAAATCAACAAAACTGACTAGCCAAGCTGATTGGGTATGAATTTTGAGATAATATACAAGAAGGTAGCCACCAATAGGGTCCCTGGTGCCCTGTCTCGAAAATATGAAGGAAAGGAAGACGAAATAACGAAGGAGGGAGACAGAACAGCAGATCTGGGAGCCTTGACCAGGCCAATATGGCAAGATTGGGAGATGAAGAGATTCAGAAGGGTGAAAAATTAAGGAAAATCATGGAGGAATTAAAAATTGATCCTGGAGTTCATGGTAATTATACATTGGTGTTAGAATCTGTTTTATTAGTTGTAGTATTTGTGTTTTATTATTTCCTTATTTAGCATACTATAATTATAGTGAATGATGGTATCCCACAATCATAGGGATTTGGGTGATTAGGTGGTTTTATTATACTTCCTAACATAGCTTTCTAGCCTTGTATATATGAATTGTAATCTCAGCATGATATGAATAAGAGTGATATTTTTTCTACCCTAAATTATAACATGGTATCAGTCGTAAACAATCCTGGGAGCCGCCTCTGA
>Ga0099825_1005119_pt1 | contig 16978 bp, 8 predicted proteins | sample SiratroredBW_FD_76838 | JGI IMG/M metagenome (GOLD analysis project Ga0099825, IMG submission 76838) | Root nodule microbial communities of legume samples collected from California, USA - Siratro red BW | ecosystem: Host-associated > Plants > Roots > Nodule | place: USA: California | collected...
TATATATATATATATATATATATATATATATATATATATATATATATATGAACAAAGTACATTATTTAAATGAGTATTAGTGAAATTTAATTTTTATTAATTTAAAAAAAATATTATTATCTATTTCTTAATTCAAACTATATAAATGTTAAAAAGTATTTCAACAAATACAAAAGAATAATACAGTAATTGATTGTATATATAGAATTGAAGGTAAAAAAAGATAATAAAAAAATTAAAATATGAGACTATTAAAAGAAAGTTAAATAAACTAAAAACTAGTTAAGTTAGATGGTAGAAATTCTTATATTGTTCGATCCAAAAACTTATTCGTATATCAAAAGCTTCGTGTTCACCTGGTTTCTCTTACATGACAATTAAAGCACTATGCAACAACTGTAAAAGAAAAATATAACTAAGATTATAATCCAGAGAAGGTGAATTAGTTAAAATATTTACCTCCTATGAATAAAACATTTTTTTTCTTGATAAAGAGTGTAAAACAAGCACAATTCTAAAAGAAAACATAACTAATACCATAATTAGGAGGGAATGAATTGGTTAAAAGTTTGACCTCTTGTAAGTGAAACATATTCTTAATAAAGAGTGTAAGATAAACAATATTAATAATTTTAATGAAACAAGATAAATTAAAATAATATGATTATATTAAAAAGAAAGATGCATACATATTTTTATAGCGTTCAATTCACTAAGAATTTACATCTAAACAAGCTTAGCTAGAATATTTCAGTATATTATTGAATTATTCACTTAGAATATATAACTCATATCCAACAACTAACATAGGAAAACTTACCACCCTTAATAAAAACACTATAATAAGAAACAAAAGGTATATATATAATGACAGCATACGTTTATAACCCAGAAAGACACAAATAAAGGAAAAATACAATCTGATTCCCATTCCTCACATTTATCTAATTGTTTGACATTTATTCGTTTATAGCTCGAAAATTGGTCCTTTCCTCGCATTTCTTTTCTTAGCTCTAATTTTTTTGTGTTAAATGAGACTTCAAACGTGTGGTAATGTGAGCCATAATTATTTGTCGGCAACTGCTATAGAAACGTCATTCAATTCTCTTTCTGTCAATGTTGTTCGTTTTATCTTTTTGATATTGGAATTTAAGCCACAGAACGTGCAAAATATATAAGTTTTTGTTTCCTCTGTATCTCTTAGAACTGAGTTGATAACTTCATTTATTATTATTATGATGTACAACTGTAAAGGTTCAAACTTTATTGATTTAGACAAAAAGGAGAGTTTATCTGGCCCTGTACCATCTTTACATTTATCAGACCCTACATGTTAATCATGTTGAAAAATTATCTAGATTAGTCTTGATGCTACACTAACAAATTCTAAGAACTTATTTTCCTTAATATAAAAATATGTTTTTCCGTTTGTTAAACATTATTAACAACATTTTCTTAGCACTGAGATTGTTAAGTAATTTGATGAAGCCAGTAATATGATGAAGTCTACATGGATAAAACTTGTAGGTAGATTGTTTCAAGTCATCATAGAGTTTGGTGAAAGTTTTGGTCTAGGTAGGTTGAGTATGTGTGTGAGTGTGGTTTTGGTTCAAAATCATGTTTCATGATTCCTTCACTTGAGAAGAACTCAAAAAATTCATAATGATTAAAAAATGCTAAAAATGGTTAAACAATTTTGAAAAACTACTTTGAGATTAAGATCAGTAAACTATTTTTTAAACTTGAACTTGTTGAATATTTTCTGTGTTAGAGAAAATCAATCAATTGAATGATTAAAACAATTGATTGTTTGTCTGTTATAAACCAGTTTTCTATATAAAGATGATGAGCGATTTGAAACATACGAAAAACACATTTGATTGATCAATTTGAGATTTTCTAAGAGAGAAAAAGCATCTTTACTGTGAGAACAAGATTTTACATTGAATTTCGATTAACAAAACATCAAGAACTTGAATCTTGGAACTTTGTCTTGAGTGGGTTTCGTACAAACTGGTTCTACACCAAAGCTAAGTCTTCTACACTGTTATTCATTCATTTGTAATATGTTTTGTGTAGAAGTACTACTGTTTTGATACTCATTTGTTATTTCTTGTATTGCGAGCAGTTTGGTTACAAATTACAAAGGGTTGTGTTTTGTAATTCTATTTTTTTTTACTTATATTACATAGGGTGTGTACGTGGGTTTGTGTAGTAGTTTTATGCATATTTTTCGCAACTGTTGTGAGGTGTAGTAGGTTGTGTGCTGCGGGGTGCAGTGTTGACTTGTTGGAAGCATGGGTATTGTGTGATCTGAGGTGTAGTATTGTCTTGCGGGGAGCAAGAGTGTTTGTATTGTTCTGAATTGACATTGTGATCTTTTTAGTGGAACTATTTGCTTGTTGGCAAAAGACTAAACGTACCTACATCTGATGTTTCTTCTCAAGTTGTTGTTCCTTTTGTTGTATCATGGTCACACAACATTCCAATGCAACAAATCAATATTCTAAACCCACAAAATGAGCATATGGATAATGAACCAACCAATGATGAAGAAGTCATGAATGAGGAAAAAATAGATGAACCACAAGTAATACCCTTAAGAAGGCCTGAAAGGTAAAGAAGATTAGCTATTACAAATGATTATGTGGTTTATTCACTTGAGCATGAATGTGACTTAAGCAATGAAGAAGATCTAGTCTCATTTAGACAAGCCATGGAAAGTAACAATTATGAAAAGTAGTTTGATGCTATGAAAGAAGAGTTGAAATCAATGGATGACAATAAAGTTTGGGATCTAGTTGAGTTGCCTAAAGGTGCAAAACAAGTTGTTTGTAAATGGGTCTTTAAGACAAAACGAGACACAAAAAGCAACATTGAAAGACATAAGGCTAGACTTGTCGCCAAAGGTTACACTCAAAAGGATGACATTGACTATAAAGAGACGTTTTCTCCAGTTTCATTGAAGGACTCTTTAAGAATTGTAATGACTTTGGTGGCTCATTATGACTTAGAGCTTCACCAAATGGATGTAAAAACTGCCTTTCTAAATGGTAACTTAGAAGAAGAGGTTTATATGGACTAACCTGAAGGTTTTGTGACCAGAGGAAAAGAAAAGTTTGTGTCTAAGCTAAAGAAGTCAATATATGGACCTAAACAAGCTTCTAGACATATCTTAAGTTTAATGATACTATTTTGTCATATATGTGGAGAATATCTTTGATCAGTGTATCTATATGAAGGTCAGTGGGAACAAATTTATTATATTGGTTCTATATGTTATGACATTCTCCTTGCTAGTAATGACATTGTTTTGTTACATGATGTAAATAAATTTCTCTCTAACAAATTTGAGATGAAAGATATAGGTAAGAAATCCAATATGATAGGGATAAAGATATCCCGTGAAAGATCACAAAGAGTGTTAGGATTGTCTCAAAAGGGATATATCAAAAAGGTGTTACAGATATTTAGAATGGAAAGTTGTTCTTCAGGGATAGTTCCAATTCAAAAGGGAGATAAATATGTGTATTTAATTCAAAGATTACAGTATGCTTTGATTGAGGTTTTAAGAATTGAATTGATCTCTCATACATGGAAGAAATATGTCGCTTATTGACATGGATCACTATTATTCGATTGATTTAATTCCAATTAAGAATGATGACTTGATTATTTCAATGAAAAATGGGCTCTTATGATTATTGAATCTTCAAGTCATAACATGTACCAAGTGAGAAATTGTAAGAATATTTAAAATATTATTATAATTATAGTCCATGTAACTGATAAAGCCGACTCTAATAAAAGAAGAGTCAACGAGGATTTTATTTTATCATAATATAAAATAAATTCTCTCTCATCTCCCTTTAAAATATATAAAAAAAGATATAGTTTATAAAAACGGACATTGTTAATTTTTATCTGTATCAGTACGATAATTTTTCTAACCATGAAGAGAAGACTAAGAAGGAAGAGAGGGGAAAATTAAAAGACTAATATAAGACATAAAAAAATATGAATTTGAATATGTTTTTTTCTTTATCTTAACAAATATGAATTTGGATATGTTTTCTTCTCTATCTTATTTATATGAAAATCATATATTCTAAAATTATGTAGAATTTCCTGAATGAAAAGTAACTTACATAAGTTATAATAATTTAAGATTATAATAACTTAAGATTATAGTTTGATACTTGAACAGTGAAGTTAATAATAATTTAAGATATAGTTTGATATTTGAATAGTCAAGTTATAATATATTACCACGTAAACTAAATTATCAAGTAGTTACTTTACTCCTTTAATCTAAATATCTCCCTAAATATTTGAATATTCTAATAAAATAGAAAGTGATTTCATTATTTTGAAAAAAAATAATTAATAAACATTTATCTTTATAGTTGGATGACCTGTATCTTAACTTTTAACTTTAAAAATCTAAAGTTGTGAACTTTAATAATATTAAATAGCAAGATCCGATCACATAGGTCTGTTTACAAATTTCCAATACATTTAACTCATCTCTCAAAATGCATATTAACACATAAACAAAATGTATAGGCTGTTGTTTTTTAATTGAAGTTCTGAAACAGCTTGGCTTTCTTCAATTTAGAGCCATGCTCCTTTACTTTAATATGTCAAGTTCCATGCAAAAACACTTCTGAACTTTAATAAAGCTGGATTTGTTCATCCAGCAAAATCTCCATCAAATAATTTTTTTTTTCTACAAAAAATATATAGCAAGTGTTCCAATTTCTTCCTAAAACCCAAATCAATCACCACAGAATATTGTTGCTGTTTGAGGTTTTCAGGAAGAAAATCTGTGGGTTGAAAGATACAAAGAAGCATGCTTTTTCTCAGTTTGCAACCTCTACTACAACTACCATTTGTCAAAGGAACAATCAAACATTAAATTAGTAAAAGATAAAAACACAAACATTATCAATTCTTATAATATTGAAAATAAAGAAACATAACAAAGAAAAAATAAAAATACGTAGTAACCATGATGGAGAATTAACATAAAAAAAATGAATAATCTGCAATCATAGCAGCGCTAAACAAACAAATCCTCATAGAATAATATTTTGAAAAGCTGCATAAGTTCTGTCTGGAAAAATATGTTCACAGCAACACCATCTCCATCTGAGCTTGGAAGAATCGCTGCTCCATCTTCTTGAAAGGTACTTGCTAACCCATAATGCATAGGTTTTCCCCAACCAAAATTAGCTTCATACACTGGCATGCCCATCCAGCTTGTGAGGAGAATGTTATGATCCCCAGCATAGGGCACATTCACACGATGTCCTTGTCCCATGAAAAAGGCCCTTATGCTATCCAATTGCACTTTCCCTAAACTAACACTTAATTGGGATCTTATATACTCATCAGTAACCACATAAACTGCTTCCCTTATCTTCTCAGCAGCATAACTTAAAGGGTTTGATATGATATCCCCCTCGTAACATTTAGGTGTCACTGTTTTTGCCAAAGCATTCCCAAAATAATTCCGAGGGAGAGGTGGATTCAATCTACTGCGAATATCAACACTAAACCGAACTAGAGTTGGTTGGTTTGAATTCTCAACAGATGCACGAGCCTTAGATGCGCATCTCCATATATGAGCAGCAATAACTTCAAATCTGCTATAAGCTCTTACCCTTCATTTGAACCTTTATCATTAGCCTTCTTCTTTAGTATCTCCACCTGTCTTGATGAGAGTTTCAACAACGTAGTACTTCTCTTACTTTGCTCTATTCCTTGTGCTTGCACCACAGGCTTCCAATCTGGGAGTTTAACACTTGGTGATGAAGGTTGTTGTGGTAGTTTGAGCACTGTTCGATCAAGAAATGGGATTTCGTTAAGCTCTAGTTCTTCTCCTCGAGCCACCTTTGCCCAATTGTTCACGAAGGGCATAATTCTGGTCGCATCGGTCAAAGGGTGAGAGCAAACAAGTCCAATGGCAAGGCCTTCACCACCATGAAACCCTGTTAACTGCACCAGCATTAGGGGAATGTCCTCTATAGGTTGAGTATAATAAACTTTTGGAACAAGTTCCTCTGTGAATGCAGAAGGTGAAAAGTCTCCATAATCAGCAAATGCGTTTGTGGTTTCAGCTTCGAGAAACGTGACTCCCTTAGCGTTGCAATTAACTTCCATTCGACCACTTTCTGTCAATCTCAATCTGCCAGCAACTGGATAGTAGTGCACTAAAATCTTGCTAAGAGAGTTCCTCAGCCTCTCTCTGGCCTGCTTGCTGTGTTTTGCTTTGTAAATATAAATAGTGGATACATGGAGTAGGTATCCGATTTGGTCACTGTCTGATAGCCATAAGGGATCATTGGGAGTTGGTTGATTTGGAGTGACATTGTGAGAAGCCAAAATGGTTACCAATTTGTTGGTTGAAGCCATGAATATGTGCCTTTTAGCTTTCTCACGGCCTTATATTATAGTGCTCTAAGTGATTCTATGTTAATAAATTAATAATAAAAGAACATCGCCACATTAAAAAGTCAACTACTGATGGGACAGTTCACGGGAGTGGAAGGACACATCATCCTCACTGACCAATTCTAAACGTAGGTCAACAGAATACCATTGAGAATTATGAATTGATTTTGATTTTTTTTTCTTTTCTAAAAAGTATACAAAGAAAATATAGAAATAAAAATAATTTCTTTAATGGGCGCAGCGTAAACCAGCAAACTATGATACCAAATTATGCAGATTCTCCAGTTTTGGTTACCAAGCACGCTCTTGTACCAGATCCCATCTTCGACTTTAATTATCCCTCTATCATAGAGCACATAGTCCTGCAGGTATAGAAAAATGGTACCCGTTTTTGTGCTTTCCCATTAGGTGGCTCTGCTAACATATTACCCATAGCCCCGCTGTATAGTCCCTGTCAACTTGTTTCAGAAAGACATTTTAATACATTATAGATGATCAATATACCAATCAGAATAATTAAATGTGACCTTTTGTAAATTTAGTTTTGATAACAGTCTAGGATTTTATTTGGGCTAAAGCAAATATTTATACGGCGTCACAGTTTCTATTTTTTGAAAATAATTTTTTTCCTATGTTTCCAAATAGATCAAATGATGATTAACCAACCACACAATGCTCCCTCACACCAAATCCTTTCCCAGACACCATTGCAACTGAAAAACCAAAAAATATGTTTTATAGCTCTACAATGATGCATAAACCAAATCATTTATACCACAGAGACCAGATTTGACTAGGTACTTAGCTGAAAAATAGGTGACACATGCTTTCCATAATGTTATTGCATAAAACACCTAGTGGACTCTCAATAAGAACACTAACCCTATATCTCTAGTTGGCAGCTAATCATGGAAAACTCTCCAACCACATAACACTTAAGTGGGAGTAGTCTTGAGTTTCCACAATTTTTGGAAGGCCTTACTCTTCCCAGTGGTCCTTATTTACTAACTTGTTATAAGCGTCTTTCACCGTATATTGGCAATCATGTCTCCTTTTCCACACACATTCATCATCTATTGCTATGTTGGGTTTGCATGGATGTAATATTTCTAAAATATTCTTTATCATTGATTTTTTTCACTCAAACCATTCCCTTCTCCAACTAAGTTTCCACTCTCACCCTTGATCCTTCTACTCCTCTAACTGGTCCAATTTAAGCTTTTTTTGGTTAGGGTTAGAATACATTCTTGGATGTGCTTCCTTGAGTAGTTTTTCCCGCACCCAACAATCATCCCAAAATAAAATTTTGTTGTCCGTCCTTAAACCTCCAACTGTAATTCTGGTTGAAACAGTTCCTACCATCATTCTTTGGAAATGATTCTTAAGTCCTTCCACCATCTTGACACTCTACTATTATTGTTTTCAATATCTAAAGATCTTGAAGAACAATACTTAGAGAGTATGATATCATTCCACAGGCCCTTTTTCTTCCCACCTCATCCTTCATTCGACTTACCTAAAAGTGATACATTGAAACTTTCAATATCTTTAATCCCTAGACCATCACTGTCCTTATTTTTGCATACAAATTTCCCACTAACTTATTTCATGACTCCACCCCCACAAAAACTGATGTTGAATTTTGTTAAATTCATTACAAACAGCTCTAGAAATTTTGATCAGCGATAATAAATACAACAATGATGAGGAGATAACCGCCTTTATCAATATAACTCTCCCAACCATGGAGATCATCTTCCCCTTCTACCTATACAGTTTGTTCCTAACTATATCTAACATCTCTTTCCATAACGTAAATCTATTATTATTTCCACCTATAGACAACTGAAGATACCTGAATGGTAGTTTCATGATTTTACAATTCAGCATATCCGCATACCTCTCCAGACTCGCCGAGTCCACCCCTATCCCTCCTAATGAGCTTTATGTGAAAGTTAACTTTAGGCCCCGAAGCTACCTCAAAGCATCTCAGGATACTCTTAATGGTAACAATGTTATGAGCTTGGTCTTTACAAAAAAATATAGTATCATCAGCATTCTATAACATACTGATGATAACCTCATTCCTGCCAATTTTAACCCCCTCAAGTAACCCTTTGTTTTTGCTTCCCTCACTACACCTAATAGCCCTTCTACCGCAATCAAAAACAGAAAAGGTGTTAACAGATCCCCTTGTCTAAGTCTCTTTTCTGGTTGGAACTCAACTGTTGGGTTGTTGTTCACTTAAGACTAACACGATTGAGGATTCTAGACACCCTTTGATCCACTTAACCTATTTTGCATTGAAACCCAACCTTCCCATCATATACACTAAATATTCCTAATTTACCGAATTATAGACCTTTTTAAAGTCAGCTTTAAATACAACACAAGACTTATTTTCTCATTTAGCTTAATCAAATATCTCATTAGCTACCAATACACTATCCAATATACATCTATTTGCCCAAAAACCTGACTGCTTTGTGTCAATAGTTTGAGTGAGAACAAATTTTAGTCTACTAGCCAAGATTTTAGATATAATAGTTGACTATATTCAACAAATGTACCGAATCAAAAGTAATATAATGTATGAAGTAAGAGTGTCGAATCCACGAAAAATAGTATTAGCTTAAGCTTATAGAAAGTAATGCTTGCTGAGTATAAAAAGAGTTGAGAATGGATGTTTTAATGAGACATGAAAATAACAAAACCAAATACAGACGTAAACGATGAACAACATGTTACAATTGCTTGAAAATCTAAGTAAGATAACTTGGGATTGAAATTCATTTATCTTAATCTTTTGTATTCTGGATTATAAAAGATTTATGATACATAATACTACATGTTGTTTCTGCACAAATAAAACTCATTCAAGCTGATTCCTCACACATGAAATTTATAAGTTAGCTCACTAAATATCGATTTTACAATTATCTAACAACTTAACTAGCATTAAGAGTAGTTGTAAAACACAGTCAAAATAGTTGGATCCATTCTTGGGATCACACAACATTGAGCATTCAAATTTAAGTCAGATTCTTAAAAATACTTCCTAGTCAAATTTAAGATTCTAATTCAAGAGTCTATTTGAATAAATAGAAACTAGCATATTAAGCATAAAACAAAAATACCAACAACATATAGACAATGTATCATATATAAATATATCCAGAATACATCTAAACTTGATAAACTATATTTAATCTCAAGAAAAATAAGAATTAACCACTCACGATAGCCTTAATGTATCATATATAAATATATCCAGAATACATCTAAACTTGATAAACTATATTTAATCTCAAAAAAAATAAAAATTAACCACTCACGATAGTCTTTAATGTCTAAAGTTGTTATAGAAAGGAATGTTCTTTGCACCTGTACTGTTACTGCAACCGCCTCTCTTTTCCCAAAAATATCTTCTGCCTTTATACCTCTAACCTCAATTAGGTTAACGTGTCAGCAATGTAACAGTGAATTATAGGTTAACGTGCCAGCAATATAACAGTGAATTATAGCTTAGGCAAGAATTTTCACATAGGCATTCTTCAGTAATTGCCTCCTTTCTCAGGACCATTTATGCATGTGCATTTTCTACTCAGCTTAGGCATGCAACTTCTCTGCTTTCTCTTTTGGGCAATTTGTCTTTGGTGAGCCCTCACTCTTTTCCATCCTTTATCCTTTCAAACCTGGGATTTATATAAAATTAGGGGTTAAATGTTTTCATAAATAAAATGCCCCATGCAATTATATCTTTAAACTGTTTGATGCTCAGCATTCATGGATGATGATGAAGAGGTTACAGTGAGTTCCAAGCTGTGAAGCTTTGGTGGGCTGCTAGCAAGACTGCCTCTAACCCTCATGCGTATTCTTTCTCTTATTACTCCCCCTTGATGGTAAGAGGTATTTCAAGCTAACTTTCCATAAAAAGCATAGGGATCTCATCAATGTGTCTCACATCAAACATGTGTTGGAAGAGGGGAAGGAAATTGCCTTGAGAAACAGGCAAAGGAAGTTGTACACCAACAATCCAAGCAGTGGTTGGTATGGTTACAAACAGTCAAAGTGGAGCCACATAGTATTTGAGCACCCTGCAACATTCGAGACTCTTTGCAATGGAGCATAAGAAGAAGGAATAGATGATCAACGACTGGTTAAATTCAGGAATGGGAAGGATTACTATGCCTAGTTTGGGAAGACTTGGAAGCGGGGCTATTTACTCTATGGTCCTCCTGGGACTGGTAAGTCTACTATGATAGCTGCAATGGCTATTTTCATGAACTATGATGCATACGATCATGAGCTGACAGTAGTGAAGGACAACACTGAGTTGAGGAAGCTGTTGATTGAAACTTCTAGTAAGGCTATTATTGTTGTGGAAGACATTGATTGCTCGCTTGATCTCACTGGCAGAGGAACATGAGGAGGGAAAGGAGTAAGGAAGAGGAACCAAAAGATACTAATTAAAAGGCTGAGATTCAGCTACAAGTATTGCAGTTTAATGTTGTTTCTGATCTCACTACGGGGGTATGTAACAAACTTAATAAAGTACTTAGACCTTGCTTTACTGACATCTTGGGCTGTTACAAGCTCACCACTGTGGCTGCTCTCCATCTGTAATAGGTTTAAGCATTTACTTGTATCATGAGGTTGGCTGCTTTATTACCAATGACAGTAACCTTGAACTATGTTAGTTGCATATCTGCTTAATTCCAAAATCCTACTCAATTTTGGTTTGGGCTTTGTACAATGAATTTTGACCTACTGTATTCTGTCCTTGAGCTATATAATAAGTCCGCTTTAGTAATTAATTTTCTGTTACGTCAAAACTTTATGAAAATAGTGTTAAAGGGCATAATAGAAAAGTAATACTTAAGATAGTATATAAACTATATAGATGTAATAAATAATAGTGGGTTTTGAAAGTATAGATGGTGATAATATTAAGATGAATCTATAATAAACTAGATGATAGAAAATAATGCATCATCTAGGATTATTAAATTTGAAAAAGAAGTGAACACTTGGAATGCAGGTGGATGGGGAGCATGTTCAACACTTGGTTGAGTCGTTGAAGGTGCATGGTGAGCTTGTTCAGTATTTCCTTGAGATGCAAATATAGGTGGAGGGAGAAATGGAGATGGAGATTATATAAACACAAGTCAATCAAAAATGAACTAATAGATCGAGTAAGGTAAATGCAATTTATAAATAAAAAGTAATAATTGTATGAAAGTTGAGTCATTTAACCGGATTTATATGTAAGTTGAATATGTGCCGAATGAATATACTTACGTGCAGGTAAGGGTAATTGAAGATGAGTACTAGGCCATGAATAGTGGCTACTCACTTGAGCTTTTGACTTAGACTTCTTTGATGTTGTAATTGTCGTTTTCAATGAACCTAATAGCCAATAAAATTCTTGAAGATGTAATATTACATAATAAGGAGAAATAAAACTCAAAATTTAACTTTTTATAACATTATACCTAGATGAGATGGATGATCTACTACAAGTCTCCATATATAATAGGTGAGATGGATAATCTACTACAAGTTTCCATATAGAAGAGGATTTATAGGTAATATGTAGGTACAAGTCTCCATGTAAAAGAAGATTTATGGTTGATATGTAGGTCTCAACTATTCATGTTGATTGATATTTTTTTTCATCTTCAAGTAGTTTACAAACAATAAAAAAAATACATCAAATTCAAGGATACTAATTTAAAATGAAATAGTAAAAAAAAAAACTTGTTAGTTGTATATATTTTTCCTCATCTGGAAATAGTAAACTATGCGAAACATAGAATTGACAGTAAATAATGATAAAATATCAACTACTTGCAGATAATATAAAATAGAATTACAACTTATTATATTCTAATATTCAGTGTTTAGTATATACAACAAAAATGCATACAGAAGACCTGAGATATTTCAATGTTTACATAGATTTAAGCATAGTGCAATTTTTAAGGAACAAATGATCACATGCCGATTACTAAACCAGCTCTAGTAAATGACTGGTTAAATCGGCAACTAGGAGTAAACCTAACAGTTTAATATACTCAAATCTTGAGATAACAAACTAATAAAAGTACCATTATCTTAACTATATATTGTTTAGTTCAGTGATGAATTCATCAACTTATAAATTTAAATCACAGTAACTAACTATGCTTCATTTGTTAATATTTAACAGAAAATGTAGCAAAGGCATCTTCCATACTGTATATTATAATGGTAGCAAGTACCATTAAAACAATTTCAAAAATTCACATACAACACTAACAATCAAAACAAGTTCAAAAGTGACTTGCTTATTCTAAATTTTCTAGTTAGTGGTAAATAGTTTTGAGACAAATCCCAATTCAATCAATATAAGACTAGAATGAAGTAGCTCATTTTGCCTTTCAAACCCAGTAAACTCACTGACAAACAAAATATAAACTACAGAAACAATAATGCAGCAATGGATGAACTCTGCATCAAAGGTTATTGATTTAAAATAAAAAGTTCATTAGGGTTAGCTAAAAATAAAATTGCATCTTGTAGTTGAAGCAAAGAAAAGATCAATTTTTTTCTAAGAGATGACACAGTTAAGAAAAAACTTCCGATCATAAATACAAACAACATAAAATTTCAATCAACAAAACACAAGTACAATGCATATACCAGGTTATCTCAATTACTCAATTAAATTACTCAATTAAAGAAAAATTTCTTAAGAACCAATTCTCATATCAAGAGATGAGTGTCATTGACGAATAATTAAACCCAAGCATATATTACTAGAAACTTTTGTGTTCCAACAGTAATTAAGTCACAAAAAGACATCATTAGGTTACAAATCAAATAGCAAGTGAGGTTGAATTGGTAAGCACATTTATCAAGAGAATGGAGTAGGACCTATAAATAGTATCGATTCCATGGCGGTGGCACCTCCTTGTAAATAAGTCTAACAAGATCAACATAAAATGAAAATTGCATCATAGTCAACAGCAAGGAAGAGCAACACAAACAAGAGTATATTATCTTGTATTTTTCATTCAGCATAAAGAAATGTTTAACATATTTGCCTCCAGAAACTGTGAATCATATTTTTAAGTTTCAAAAAAATGTTCATAACAAAAAGTTCCAAAAAAATCAATTACCAATAATTTTACTATTAAATTTATAGTAAGTCCTTTATCAAACCAACTACAAAAATCTGAAAGACATCAATGAACAATTTCACTAGTTGATGTGGGACTCCAATTGGAGTCACTAGTTGATGTGGGACTTCAATTGGAGGCAGCGAAAGACTATAATTGAACATCAAAATTTATATTTCTTGGTGGTGAACATAAAAAAAGATTATTTTCAGATTATTTTCAAATTAAGTGACTTTAAAAAAATAAAAAAACAAAAAAAAATGAGTTTAATTTCAAAGTGAGTATAAAAGTAGAGATAAACTTTTATTTATAGGCTTAGGAGCTCTTAACATTTACTGATCTAAGAGATGTAGGACTAAAATGTTCGGAATACTACTATATTTATAGATTTTGCACATACACATATTCCAAGTCTTATATTATTCAAATCTTGCATTTTTCAAGTGTTTATAAGCTCTCTTTACGTGTTTATAATCATGTAAGCCTATGATAGAATGTGGTTGACTCCATTTTAACCTCCTCAATTAAGGTTTTTTTGACTTCTCTAATTCTTAGAATCCATTTACAAAAGCATCTACAAATATCTCTTTATTATCTGATTAGGCCAATATTGACATTTGTACTCGAAAGGCCTTGAGATGGTTTGTGGGGTCGCTTGATTCCTATAAATGGATTGAGCTTCGAGATATGTAATGAGATAGGGACTGATTCATTCATGATCTCTTACGAGACAGATTGGAAGTTTGGCTGTGCGTCTTTCAAATCAAATTTTGGTCCGTCTTGCACTGGAGTTGTTCTCGAACTCTTAAAGTTTCTTCCACGCAGAGATGACAATCTATTGCCTCATGACATACTAGCTAGAATGCTTGCTAGATTACATATCTACTCTTTGTCTGGCTTTCTCAATTTATTGTTGGAGATTATCAATAATGTTCATAATTTGTCATTATCATCCATTGAGTGAGTGACATTCCATTGACTTTTCAATATTATTTAAAATAGGTGTATGAAGAATAACATTTGAGTCTGAACACCAAAAAAGCTTGAATAGAACATTGAACTGTATTTAAATATATTAATTATCTTTCGTATAATAATTCAAGATTCATCTATAGAAAAAAATTATAATTTAATATTTGAATAGTCAAGAATATATTAACACATAACCTAAATTATAAAGGTAGTTACTTTACTCCTTTAATCTAAATATCTATCCCTAATTACACATGTTTAAATATTTGAATATTCTAATAAATTAGAAAGTCATTTCATAATTTAAAAAAATAATAATAAACATTTATATTTATAGTTGGATGACCTATATCTCAACTTTTATTTTTAAAAATCTAAAGTTGTGAACCTTTAATAATATTTAAATAGCAAGATCCGATCACATAGGTCTATCATGTTTACAAATTTCCAATATATTAATTAACACATCTCCCAAAGTATATAGACACATTAACACATCCTAGATATTGTTATTGGTACTTTTTTTTTCTCGACAAATGATGGCTGTTTAAGAAAACAAATGATTTTCTTTCTTTTGTTTAAGAAGAAAGAGGCTAGAAAGAAAAAAGAAAGTGAAAATTGAAAAATAAACGTGTTTAGTAAAAGAAAAGAAAAAGAAGAATTAAAAGAGAGTATGTAGATTCACTAGTTATTTTTTTATATTTTTATCAATTTGTTTATTTTTAAATTTTATGAAATGAAATTCTTCATTTCTTATTCTATTTGGTTACGTGTGAATGATTTGCTGGGAGATGGCTAAAAAAAAAGAGTAAACATTGGAGTGGGTGTAGTGACACTGCCACAGCCATGGGAGCCCACAATGTCAGGCTGTTTTTTCTAATTGAAGTTCTGAAACAGCTTCGCTTTCTTTAATTTAGAGTGTTAACCGCGAGAGACACGCTCCATTATTTTAGTATGTCAAGTTGCATACAAAAACACTTCTCAACATTAATAAAACTGGATTTGTTCATCCAGCAAAATCTCCATCAAATATTTATTTTTCTACAAAAAAATATATATATAATCAATATTCCAATTTCTTCCAAAAAAACCCAAATCAATCACAGAATACTGTTGCTGTTTGAGGTTTTCAGGAAGAAAATCTGTGGGTTACAAAGAAGCATCCTTTTTCTCAGTTTTCAACCTCAACCTCAACTTCAACTACCATTTGTCAAGGAACAATAAAAAACACTTAAAATAGTAAAAGATAAAAACACAAACATTATCAATTCTTATAATATTGAAAACAAAGAAACATAACAGAGAAAAATACACACTAACCATGATGGAAAATTAACATAACAAAAAATGAATAATCTGCAATCATAGCAGCGCTCCATGTGAGTTATAATGAAGACACGATCAAATCCTCATAGAATAACATTTTGAAAAGCTGCATAAGGGTTGTCTGGAAATATATGGTGACAACAACACCATCTCCATCTGAGCTTGGAAAAATCGCTGCTCTATCTTCTTGAAAGGTACTTGCTAACCCAAAATGCATAGGCTTTCCCCAACCAAAATCTGCTTCATACACTGGCATGGCCATCAAGCTTGTGAGGAGAATGTTATGATCCCCAGCATAGGGCACATTCAAAAGATGTCCTTGTCCCATGAAAAAGGCCTTTATGCTATCCAATTGCACTTTCCCTAAAGTAACACTTAATTGTGATCTTACATAATCATCTGTAACCACATAAACTGCTTCCCTTATCTTCTGAGCAGCATAACTTAAAGGGTTTGATATGATATCTCCCTCATAACATTTAGGTGTCACTGTTTTTGCCAAAGCATTCCCAAAATAATTCTGAGGAAGAGGTGGATTCAATCTACTGCGAATATCAACACTAAACCGAACTAGAGTTGGTTGGTTTGAATTGTTAGCAGATGCACGAGCCTTAGATGCGCATCTCCATATATGAGCAGCAATAACTTCAAATCTGCTATAAGCTCTTACCCCTTCTTTTGAAGCTTTATCATTAGCCTTCTTCTTTAGTCTCTCCACCTGTCTTGATGAGAGTTTCAACAACGCGGAACTTCTCTTCCTTTGCTCTATTCCTTCTGCTTGCGGCACAGGCTTCCATTCTGGGAGTTTGACACTTGGTGTTGAAGGTTTTTGTGGTAGTTTGAGCGCTGTTCGATCAAGAAATGGGATTTCATTAGGCTCTAGTTCTTCTCCTCGAGCCACCTTCGCCCAGTTGTTGACGAAGGACATCAAGCCTGTTGCATCGGTGGAAGGGTGAGAGATAACAACTCCAATGGCAAGGCCTTGACCACCATGAAAGCGTGTTAATTGCAGCAGCAAGAGGGGAATGTCCTCTATAGGTTGAGTATAATCAACTTTTGGA
>Ga0099825_1005124_pt1 | contig 16965 bp, 10 predicted proteins | sample SiratroredBW_FD_76838 | JGI IMG/M metagenome (GOLD analysis project Ga0099825, IMG submission 76838) | Root nodule microbial communities of legume samples collected from California, USA - Siratro red BW | ecosystem: Host-associated > Plants > Roots > Nodule | place: USA: California | collected...
AATAATTTTTTAACTAAAAAAAAAAAATTAAATAAAAAAAACAAGGCTTATATTAAAAAAAAAAAAAAAAAAAAAAAAATTTTAAAAAAAAAAAAAAAAAAAAAAAAAAAAAAAAAACCGTTAAAAGGAAACAGAAATACTAAATGGAAGGCTATCTAGAAAAATCCTAAAACCAATATAGCTAGGATTCCTCATGCAGATAAGTTAGTGAGCTTTATCAAGCATTTTACCTGTGACACAAGAATGAGAGGGGCTTCTTGGGGGAAGGGGTGTAAAATTTGTTACAAATGGGCAACCCACCATGCCCCACTTACCATTTCCATGCCTAGCTAGTGTTAGATGAGTCTGAAAATATAGCAGATTCAGAGGCTTTAACCATATGCTCACCTCTGGCTTAAGATCTCGGTGCACAACACCCTGAAGATGACAAAATGCAACAACATTTAGTATCTGCACCATTACAGCCTTTGCATCATCTTCTGAGTATTTCCCTCCTCTAAAGAAGAAATAAACCATGTGGTTAGGTAGTGGCAAGGCGCAATTCCAAAGGTCAATTTTCTTATTAGTATATAGAATGTAAACCAGGTGTGTTAAATGAAATTACCTTGATAATATCATATCCAAGAGCTCCCCCCCTTCACATAACCTGAAATGTCAATAAGATCCAGCTAATTACAAAAACATTATAAAGCAAAAGCATAAATCAACGAGCAATGGGCACTCTAAAGACAAAAGAATATGATAACCTAATACATAGTGCAGGTGTCACCAAAAAGGTTGTATCATATAATGTTATGATAAAATATTTTATTTGAACTAAAAGAAAAGTTATCGTTAAACTTCAGAGAGAAACAGAAACAAATATCCCAAACTTACTCCATTACAATGTACACATTATCTTGGTCTTCAAATGCATCATAGAATCGTATCAAATTGCTGTGTCCATTCAAAGCTCGCAAAATTTTCACCTCCCTTCTCACATCTTCAATAGCAATTGCCGTCGTCATCTGGCAACAAAAGTTGTGCAGATGAAAACATAAGCCTCAATTCCTTATATAAAATCACCACAATGACATAAACCTCAAGTTTTCTCCAGTAAACAAATCAAATTAGATGGAACTCAACGACAATCTCAGAACTGCTGAGTGTACCAATGTAAGGAGAAGAAGACATATGATGATTAAGATTAAGATTGAAGATGAAAAGAACTAACCTTTGCTTTTGGTATGACCTTAACAGCCACTTGTTGACCCTTAAGCTCACCCTTCTTGAACCTAGCAGAACAAGTATACCCAAAATGTCCTCGACCCACTTCTTCACCAACTTCCAACCTACTAGTGAACTCCTTAGAGAACCCAAACCTCTTATCCAAATCCGCCGCAGCTCCATCACCATCCTCCCCCTCCTCCGATATCGCCGCCGCTGCCGCTGCCTTCTTCCCCTGTCGCCGCGCCAGCACAGCCCTTATGTGCTTAGCCGGCGAAGGCGGAGGAAACGGCCTCCTGAAGAACCTCCTAGGGGTGGAGGCCGCGCTCCTGCTCCCTCCCGCCGGCGCCGGAGACTTCTTCAGGAAGCGCGCGGGGCTCGGGCTGTAGAACGGGAAAAACGGAGACTGTTTCCCGGCGGTGACGTCATCTTTCCGGCGGTGGTTGTCGGCGCCGGCGGGACTAAGTGGGGCTTTCGGGATTTGCGAAGGGTCGCCTTCGGCTTCGGCTTCACGAAGCGCGTAAGGGTTGGGCTTCTGCGGCTTGGATGTGCAAACTCCCATTAGTGAAAGATCACAGAAGCTGAGAGCTACTGAATGATTGGTGACGCCATTGCGGAGAAGCTTCTTCTGGGTCTTGTTGTTTTCTGCTAAAGATTCGAACTTTGCAGAGGGTTTTAAAGAGGGTAGAAGTGGATTTGTGGGGTAGTGGAAGAAGAAGATGAAGAAGAAGGGTGATTTCACGCGACACGTGGCATGCACGTGAGTATTGGGTTTTGGGTGTTCATTGAATTGGGAAGTAAAGAGAGGGAGCTAAGGAGAGAAGGGAAGGTCTGAAATTGAATTAACGAGGAAGAGGATGATAATGAGAACAGTGATGTGTTTAGGTGAGAAGATGGCAAAGGGGGGTTGTATTGTTTCTTGCCACAGGTTTGGCTACATATTGTTCCCCCTTTTGGCTGATCACCAACAATGCCGTACCAAGAGAAATATACCATTATTATAGAAACAAAGAAAAATTTTATTTTTTTAGTTCAATTATTTGTTATTGTCACGATGAATGAGGCAAGACTGCAAAAACTGATCAACAAATAAAAAAGGACCTGTGTATAGGTTTGATTGAATGGTTAAGGAATTAGAGATCATAAACAATTAGTTGAGAGAGAAAAATCTTTCGATTTCCCCTTTTTTACTTTTTTCCTACTATATATTTGACTAAAACAAAATACCTTATTTATTCATATCCTGTTGATGCCACCCGTTATTCGCTTGAAGTAAAGTCCAATTCAAGAGCTTTAATATATTCTTGACTTTATTAACCACTTTTTGTAAATAGTTTGGGTATGCTTCTTCCCTCTTTGTTTGGCTCAAACAAGAAATCAGGCCAAAGGTTCTATTCCCTTTCCAACTGTGAAGTGAACAACAGCGACGGTTTGATGTCATTTTGTTAGATGAGATAGGTAAATAAGCAACACCCAAATTACACGTATCACCTTTTCAGAAACATCTTTACTCCTAAACCAATAAAGAGAGATGCCTAAAAAACCAAATAAAGAGAGAAAGAAAATATGCTGTCAAAAAAGTCTCACCTATGTTCTGTCTGCTTGAGTAACACAGCTTCTGCATAGATTTTGGCTAATACAAAAACTGAATGCAGTTTTAATTCAAATATATAATATAATATACAATCTTAGTGGATTTGGCTTCCTTAACTTGGAGGAGCCAAGTTCAAATTTCTTAATATTTTATGTCATCAATAGTGTCTGAGATCCGTTCTCTTATCTTGGGACTCAGATACGGATCCGGTACATGGAAGTAACTTGATTTGCCAGTACCATATGATTTGTTGTTCACATGCGAACGATCGATTTAACAATGCACGTAAGACAATTTTATAAATTTCCCTGACCAATACGACTTGGAGGTTCTCACCCATGTGAGGGCCAACTTCTCAACAAATTACAGGGAGTAATTAGTAAGCAATCCCTTCCATCCTTGGTTTGGTAATTTTAAATGCACTTACCATGCAAACTTACTGCTTTATTGTGTAATGTGCTGTCAATTATTGACTACGACTACTATTATATTATTTAATGCATCTAGTCCATCTACTATTTATTACCCATAAACATGGAGAAAATAATATCTAATTAAAAATTATGAGTAAAATATTTAAGATAATATAATATACGAGTAATCATGTATGGATCCAATTAGGACAAATTATTGAAATCGATCTTTGTTATTAGAGTTAAGATTAGAGTTAAGAGATTATAGAATGATAATAGTATATCCAGCTTAAACGTCTATAAATACAGTTCTATTCTTAAGAAAATATTCATTTAATTTCATATTTACTTACTTATTACTCATTATAAATATCTTTATGTTTTTACTTATTAGAGTGTCAAATTCTACAAGTGAATTTTTACTCACAACACAATCAATAAAACTTGGGGTGAGACAAGGTCATTGTCCCAACTACTTGAGAATGACATAAGCTATTCCTTTAACAGTTGCAGCTCAAACATCAACTATCTTCTAGCGGCTTTGCTCACAAAGCCGTTTTCAAGATTTTGAGCATTTGATCTGAACTAAATGTATGCTTCATGGTTTTAGTAGTTCCTTAAGGCTAGGAACTTCACCCATCCAATTCTATTAAATATATTGTTTAGTGAATATAATGTTCGATCGAGATTAGAGAGTTTTAGAAACTTCCATGATATAAATTGCATCTCATGAGAACTTTTTGAACGGTCTTGATACCATTAGGATTTTGAAACAAAGGTTTGTGAAGAGAGAGAAAAGAGAAAATTTAAAGCTTCGTGTTAAAAGAATATTAATACTTAATAAATTAATTTACTTGTTAAAAGAATATAATAAACATGCATGTTAAATATTATCCAATTTAAATTTGTGTGTTTTATATATATTAATTTAAGGTAACATATATAAGTTTTTCCATATCCTCTTGACAAATAAAATAAGTATACATTCTCCTAAACATATAATAAGCATAAAAATATTTATGAATATTATGTTAGCCTAAAACTATATATATGTGTACATATATTACTTAGTAAATGTAAAAAAGAAACAACATAATATTGTATTGTCTAATAAACAAAACACTTATGTCTTCATAATTTGTTGTTAAAAAAAAAAAAAGACTTTTGTCTTATAAACAAAGTCTGATCATGTTTTATACTTTATTATTTATGTAGCACTTAATCAAAACATGAATGTTGAATTTTTATCCTCCCAAAATAAAAATTACAAATGTCAGATGTCAATTGAAAACTATGGTAAGAGATGACTTTGGTTTTGATAAATCTAAATTTCCTTTTCTATTATTTATTTTCTCCTTTACACCTATTTTTACCCAAGTTTCAAGTGAATGATTTCCTTTAAAATCATTCATCTTAACTCTCTTATCTTTATTATCTTACATGTTTTATGGACATCACCAAATTTTTATCATCATCTCTTAAAATAACAGTAATACTTTTACTTTAGTATACTTAATTCAAAATCACCTTTATGCAAAGTCTTTTCAATTAAATTGTTCTTAATGAAAAATGATTATTAGTTGTAAGTAAATTTTTATGATAAAAAAATTCTAATGAAACAGTCAACAAGTTTATATAAGATCATCTTTATTTCTACAAGATTTCATCAAATTCCTTAAGGTGATTTTTTTAGACTTTCCGGTAAAAACCAAATACAGTTAGAGTGGTTAACACCTTATCTCTTTCCAATGGTTAGTCCATGCAACCAATAAATATTAATAACGCTATCTTCAATTGATCAGTCATGGAATGTGTGCATAAGTCAACCGCAAGGTTTTGAATCACATGATGGAACATTAATTTTCAAACTTCACGAATCTTAAATAGGCACATCAAGCATTGTAACACCTCAAATTTATGTACCAAATAATATAACTTTTAGCATTAATTTCTTTAAATAAAATCAATCTCACAAAATAATAAAGTTAAAAAATTATTATTAAATCAACTTAATTAATACTTAATAAAGAAATCATCAATTTACTTATTAAAGGAATATTATTAGCGTACAAGTTAAATGTTATCTAATATAAAATATTAATTTAAGGTTCAAAAGATCATTACCACGTATACTGGTAGAATTGATCTTTACTTTCAAAGAATTTATCTTTTCTTCACAATATCAAAATAGTTTATAAAATTATGAATGAAATAAGTATAAACAGAGACAAAAATTTAAACAATAAATTTCACACACAAAAAGTTGTTAGTAGCTTATATATATACCTACCAAATTCTCCTCTAAATACAAAAGGGAAATATCCTATATTTAGAAATATTTTTCACTCTTCTAACCCTTCATGCATTATAAGTTAAATAAATAAGAATACTTAATAATTCAAATAATTTCAAAATCAGATAACCATTATATATGGTATGTGAACAAAATCATTTTTCATATGTATAATCATAATACCTAAAATAATACGGTAATCATTAAATGTGGTAGGTAAACAAAATCATTTTTCATATGTCTAATTGAATTTTTAATATATTAATATGTATAATCATAATAGTTAAAATAATACCATAACAATCATGGTAATCATAATAACTACAATAATTACAATAATAAATATAATCACAATTATAATATGGATTACAATTACCATATCAATTTTAATTAACATGCATGATTATTGTCACAAGCCCTTTGATCATATGGTCTTTAACTTGCATGGATAAGTGCAAGTTGATTTATACTTCCCTAGATATAACATAATTCCTTTAAATAGATATAACATAATTCCTTTAAATAGAAATAACATAATTCCTTTAAATCTCTTTGATAAAAATGTATAACAAAGAGTCAAGACGAGAATAGAGTCTCTCAAGTCTATTCTCCATTGTCTCTCAAGTTCATAAAATCTTAAAAATTGCAAATGATATCAAAAATTTTAACATCTCACAAATTTATTACCCATCTGAAAATAAATATTTTTTTCAAATATTTTTAATTTTAGTGTCATAAGCAATCACAAACATTATTTTATATTATACTAATACTCATAGGCAAAATAACACACATCTTCCCAAATTAAAAATTCTCAACAACATTTAACTACATAGCAACTGCAAATTGAATATTTTCAGATTTTCAATCAACCAGAATATTCAACCAATATTGAATGTACAGTTCCTAAAATACAGTAAAAGAAGTACAAAAGTGAATTAAAATATTAATTTTAGAACTGTGCAAATGTTTTTAAAAAAGAGCTCAAAACTTGGTTAAATAATAAATGTTGCTGGAGAAACTTATCTAGAGTAATTCTTGAACCAAATAATATATTTTCATAACAAAGAATCTATTTTTGACATTAAATTTTTTAGAAAAACATCACATCATTATAGTATAAAATAAGGGAATTACGAAATTTTACAAAAAAAAGGAAAATTCACAAAGTTAGTATATAGGGTTTGAAGTGAGCCCCTCCTACCCGAATGAAGTTTGTATCAAAGTATATGTGAAAATAAAAAGGCTCGTAGTTAAACTTTCCCCTATTGTTGACAACCAAAGATAAGCTCAAGAAAATCTAAAAGGAAAATAGAGTGGATAGCTTAAATTTACAATCAATTACCTTGAGCAGATGATATAGGAAGTGAAAATTTTGGAAAAGTAAGGTGAAGAAGATGATAACTTAGAAAAAGAGGATAACGAAAAAAATAAATTATCTTCAACAATTTTTTTATCGTCGTCAAATAAGAGTGAGAGGATGAAAAAATTACAATTAAGACAGCTTACTAATCAAGTTAATCAAATGAGATAATAATAATTTAAATAATCATGGTAAAGCAAATATTCTTTCTCATGTTCTTTAGACTGATTATCAATTAAGGAGAGAAAAGACAAAGGTTTTATTAAGTTTTAATCAATTTGATATAAGAACAACCAAAACATATATCTTGAATAGTAAAATTGAATGCTTGACTTATCTTTTCTCTTTTCTTTAAACATGAGTTTTAAGAGTAAATGGACTTAGCCAAATTTTCTTGTCTTTCTCTTTTTACCTAAAAAAAGGGACAAAATTAGTAACAAAATTACTGAAGAAGTTTGGAAATAGCAACAAAATTTAGGATGATATCAAATGATTTTTAAGTTTTAATTGAATTTAATTAATTACACTAAAATTATTGATGATAAAAAATATTTAAAAAATAAATTCCAATTCTTGATTGAAACAATTTTTCACATATATATTAATTTTGTACATTATAATATTTAAATCACTACTCAAAATATAAATTCAAAGTTTTCAAAAAAAAAAAATTAATCTATATGAATAAGTAAATTAATTAAACTCATAAAAAATCAGTTATTAAATCAATTACATTACGAACATAACAATTATAAATTAAATAATCAATTTATATAAAATTTTTTAAGGTGTTACATGATATGAGTTGTCTTACAATACACTATTTAATTTTTAATTTTAGCATAACAGCATGAGACATCACTACTAAATCTTATATATATATATATATAACATATTTAACTGATCGTAGTTTAATATTTACATGGACATAATTTCTTTCAGCTAAATATTAAAAATAAATTAAACTTGACTTTTTTTGTCTTCTTTATATAAAAGGAAATTAGTCAAACTATATTGATATTCGAGAATTATAATATATTTTTTATTCATAACATAACGTTCTAGTAGTTTTATTTAACTTTCATAATTAGTATTATAAACTGTTAAAACATAAAACATTTTATTATTATTAACACAGTTGAATATAAGAGACAAAATTTTAGAAAATATAAAAATTAATCAGGAAGAAAATAGCCAACCAAGTTCTAAAAAAAGATTATGAAGCATAATCAATTAAGATAATACTAAATAAAATTAAATCAAAACATTGAGAATAAAATCTTAACAACTAACCAATTACCTTACCATAAAGTAGACTTAGAAAATAAAAAAAAAAAAACTCGTGTATATTAGGATAAAATATCTAATTAATTTATAAATAGTAATAATAAAATATAAATTCATCCTAAATATTTTCAATAGCTAAAGAGTTTATGATTTATGCACTTATATGCTTAACAAATAAATCATCGGTTTTCACAATAATTTATTTACACTTTCATATACTTCTAATCAAATGCACGAACTAATAAATTCAATTAACTTTTTTTTCTAAATGTTATCGATACGTAAGATTCTAAACAATAATTACGCTATAAATAAATGGTACAAGTAAAATCACATCCAATATTTTATTTTATCATTAAAGTAAAAGTTTATATAAATAGAAAACTTAATTATTCAGATTCATTATAATAGGTTTCTAAAACAAAATTTATTTTTCTTCTATGTCTTTTCTCTAGAATTCCACCCACCTATCATCACATTAATGATCAAAGCCGGTCATCAGACTTGTAACGATAATTAGAATAAGGTTGTCCAATCTGAATTTTAGATTGAGTAAGTCATTTTCTACTCATTTTCCTTTGAGTCAGTTTTCAAGTATTCCTATAGTTATCCTAGTGTAGGTGCTTGCATGTATTATCTAGGACTTCACAATGAGTCTATGATACATTAGGATTCTAGTGATATATTCAAATCATTGATCAAAACTCTGTGGTATATGTTAGGTTATCTTAGTGATTTTAGGATTTTGAAGCTCTCAGTGAACTCAGGTAAGGAAAGCTAGATTTTGTTTTATATAAAAGTTAGTTTTAGTTCTACAAAGAACCGTAAAATAGAATACTTGAAAGTTTTGATATGTTAATGCATTGAGAGTGCTCGAGTTAAACTGATATTGATAATATAAAGTTAGTAATGTGATAATTTGGTATTATGTATCCGTGCATGTTGAAATTAAGTGAAATAAAGCTTGGATATGATTTTTTTATATGTATATGTGTTTGAAAAAAATGTGTAAATTGAAAGTTTGATAAGTTATGCAAAGGCGTCGGGCACCATATTAGAAGCTAGGCGTGAGCTAAAGAGGTTGCTCGCGGGTTTGGTCACATTGGACGCATTTCTTTTGGTGTTAAGCACGACAAGCCTTGGGAGCTCTTAGGTTTAAGTGGCGCCAGGCAAGAGAATAAAGTATCGTTGTATATATATATATATATATATATATATATATATATATATATATATATATATATATATATATATATGTATGTATGTATGTATGTATGTATGTATGTATGTATGTATGTATGTATGTATGTATGTATGTATGTATATGTATATATTGCTTCTCTTCTCAATTTTTATGATTCTTTTATTTCTTATGAGATGCATGAGTGGCATTATGTGTTGAAATACATGTTTAAGTATGATATAGAGATATATTTGATGGATGATATAAACTATGATTTTCTGTGGAAATGACATATGATAGATCAATCTGAAAGTGAATAATGTATAGTATGACGTTGAGATGTTATGGTTTGTAATTAAGACATAGTATCTTCAAAAGAAATGAGATATATACCCATGTCGAGATGTCTAAGATTGTGCATTGTTTTGAGATTTGTCTAGAAGGAGGTATCCAGACTCTACTAATATATTGGATCACATAGATGAATATTACTAGGTGGTGTGAGTTGATGAAGGTTCAGACTGAGTGACTACAGTTTGAAATATAATTGGTCAGAATAGACACAGGTGGATTAGCTTTGTCATGCAAGATTGTTGATTCATTGATTAATTGGGAGATGCTTGGATTCACAATTTGGAGTTATATGATGAGTGAAAACTTCTTAGTCTATTCAATGCACGAGTCTTCCCAAAATAGAATAAGTGTATATGTATGTGATTCAATATATTTATGACATGAGATTTTAATTATGAGTTATTTTAGATACTTGATGATGGTAAGATATATGAAATGAAGTGTGAAAGCTTGTTGTACTTATAGCTTGTTTGAAAGAGACACTTAATTCAATGATAATATATTTTAAAAATTATCTACTTTACTCTACTTTTTATGTTGTGTTTGTTTGTTTTAAGATTTGTAATAATGATGTATTATATGTGAGCAAATGTTTTAACAGGTGGTGAGACTTCTGAAAAAGTTATTGAAGTCATTTTTCTTATATTTTGAGATACTCTTTTGTTAAATTAATATTGTAAATCTCTATGAAAAAGATTATAGTTATATGTTGAGACATATTTGATGAATATAATATGTATATAGATTTATATGGATTATCTACATGCCATGGTAGTTAGATGATGTAAATGGGGATGTTACATATTATTAATGTTTTTAAAACAAATCTAAACAATAACTATAAAATGTGTTATACAAAGGATGACCGGACTCTTAAAACATATATCTTATAATAAGTACTCAAGGGAGTAATATACTCAAATGAAAAATTTAATTTACCGTATTATTATTTAACAATAAATACTTGTATATAAAAAGGGTCAAATAATTATTTTTTAAATAACCATAACTATAATTATTGTTTATACAACCACAACAATAAATTTTAAGATTTTATATGCAAAAAAGAATTGAAATTTACAGTCATAAAAAAAAGTATAGAGAAAGTGGGTGAGAAAGAAATAGTTGAATTGAAGGAAGTAGTGATGATGACAAATTAAATGAAGGGAAGGAAGAAGAAGTCACAGACTTTTGAACATAGGGAGACGAAACAGCAACTTTGATGACATTTTTAAAGGAGAGAAAAGAGGAGACATTGCTGATATTTTGGGGAGACGAATCACAATGAAGAGAAAAAATGGCACTAGTTTGTGGGTCACAAGAAAAATGTGGAAAAAGATGAAACAAAAAAAGCGTACTTAAACCGTTATAATATATTGATTCCTTAATAAGTAATGTATTAACACATTCAACACTGATTACTTTTGTAATTGATATAAAATGTGTTATCTTTCATTCACTATTTTAATGAATTATATTGCTAAACAGACAATTAAATGTCAACTCAACCATTAAACATAATTATTGTTGAAAATAAATAGTCAACTAAATACAAGTTAATAATTACACTACCAGAAAACTGCTTTTAAAAAATTAAATTAATAGTATGTAAGTTTAAAGAATTAGACACTACAATAATTAGAGATTAAAAATTAAATCTAAATTCAAAGTAGATAAAACTTTGGTACAAAGTTTAGAGATTGATTTAATAACTAGTTCATAAAACTTATTTAATAACAATAAATAAGAGTGGAAGACTAATAATCCTCCATTTCTAAAGTAATTTTTAAATTGGTTTATACATTGAATATTTTGTCCCTAAATAAGTTCCTATTTAATAAATTTATTGTAATGTTAATTAACATATTTATTATTTTAAAAGCAATGAATAATAATTATCATATTGAGAGAGGTTTGAATGTATTGTTTTACAGGAATCCAAAGAGAATGATTCCTAAAATGAATTTTTGTAGGGAAAAAAATAAAGAAAAAAAAATTTACAACCATATTTGAATTAACACAAATTATTCATGTAAAAGTTTTTTTATTATCATAAAAGGTTTGATATGTTGGCATCATTGTAAAACCATGGAATTTTAATAAGGTTGTCTCGTCGAAGTTCACTCAGGTACAATCATGTTAAAAATTGTATATAATAGTTACAAAAGAAATAAAAAGAAAACAAAACTCATGAAGAGATATCAACCGAAACTTAGGAGCATGTAGAAAACTAAAAATTAGGTAAACCAGTTTTGTCGCTAAGAAAATAATCCACAAATGAAAGTTGGCAAAACATCTCATCATGTAAAATGAAGACAATTTTCTAATCCAAAATTACCCAGTTTATTTGTGCAAGTGTTACCTTCCATGTATATGTGGCAATAGAAAATGTCCATTTTCGAACAAAGCTAAATCTGCAACCATCTCTTGCTAGATTTCCAAGGCACAAATATTATGATCCTTAAATGCTTTAATAACCAACACAGTCGCATTTCAACCAAAGTTTAGTCTAATCATAACAGAAAGTTGGTTCAAAACGCCACTATTACATTCCTGTGTAGCATTTAAGAAACCCTGGTAAAGGTCGTATAACAACCAAGAAACTCACCATGCAAGTCTCTGAAGATTTCTTGCAAGCAACTAACCTTAGAAAACTGCGAGACGCCCATCAAAGTTACATTTGACAAAATTACTTACAAGAGTTATCCATTTTGCTTGTGGGATACAAGGTGCTTAAGCAGGGTGTTCATTAATATGAAATCACTTAATTATTTTAAACTCCTTAATGGAAACTGAAGTAAACCCATGAGTATGTGACTTGATGTATCCCAAAATTGGTTATAGGTATAAAAAGGCTTAAGGGTAATGCAAGAATAAAAAAACTAAAGCTTATTAGCCATGTGGATGTTTAAATCATATGAACTTATTAAGTATCATCGAATTAGACCTGTGACTGTGAAAAACAAAAAATAAATAAAAATAAAAATATAAAAAAATAGAGTTGAATTTATTTTATTTATTTTTTAAATATTGTTTGATATTTCACAAAATATTTATTTAATTTTTAAAGAAATGAAAGATTATAAATTTTTTAATTTCTATTCATCCTCAAGTTCGTTTTTCAAATAACATGTAATAAATAGATATTGGCCAACCAGTCAAGTTTAACTAATTAAACTATTGCTGCAAAATACAAATGAGTATATTTAATCAAGTCACTCTTAGTTAATATTTCGTTGGTAATTGTCCAGGACATCCGTCTGTAATTATCGATTAATTTCCATTGGTAAATATATCGACAATCATTACAGACGAATTTTTGGCTGTTGAAATTCCGTCAGCAATTTTGATTTATCGATGAAGTTTTGGCATTACCGACGAATTTTGACCATCGGTAAATCTGAAATTTCTTATAATGTATGTTCGTTGCCACTCTTAGATAACCTTGGTCAAGTATTCTTTACTTAAGTCACTCCTAATTGACCACTAAGTATTTTTTACTCAAGTCACTCTTTACTGACCACTGTATTATTTCACAAGTCATTCATAGCTCTAGACAATTACAAAGTATGTCTGATCAATATATCACCGTTTTCGCTCACTAGAAGCGTCTTTTGATGTATACAAGATTTAAGTTTGATATAAATAAAATAAAAAAAAACTTATTAAAGAAAGAGAAGAGGAAACATAAAGAATAAATAAAGATGTAGATAAAAAAATAAAAAGAATAAAACTGGTAGTCATTATTTAAAAATACATATTTTATAAATCATTTTTATAAACCAGTGACAGTAGCATAACATTATTTAAGAATAAATTTTATAAATCAAAGACAGTGATATAATTAATATATGAAACTTATGAAGATAAACCTTAAAGAAGTTCGAGCACCACCGCCATCTGCGCAACAATGAGAGTTCTCGGAGCATCAGCATTCAATGTCAAGAGTTTTGACACTATTAATTAATTATATTTTTTTTGGTAGAAGCACACTTAAAATGAGTAAAAAATAATTAAAAAAGTAATCAGAGTTTAATTATAATGCATAGAAGCTGAAAAAAATTAAAGAAATGGTATACAAAAGTTTATTAAAATTCGAATCAACCATGAACGTCTTATGATTGAAAATTGTTGACTTTTGTTATAATGAATTAAAAAGTATACCTAATGTATTATTTAATTGATTATTAAAAAAAAATAACGATTTATTTAATAAGAAGTGGAATTTAAGCATAATTCAGTCTTACAAAACCGGCTTGTAAAGTGAGATTTTTATCCGTTTATAAACTATTAAAAACTATTAAAAAGGCTTTATCTCTAGTCGATGTAGGATCTCCAACACATCTCCTCACACCGAGACTGCTCAACTCATGCGTGAGACTATATTGTTTAAGGGTGGTCCGATAGCAACCTGATAGCGAGTGACCCGATAGGCTCAACAACCGTGCTAGGTTAGGTTCTGATACCATATCAAGAATTGAAATTTAAGCCTAACTCAACCTTACAAAACCAGCTTGTAAAGTGAGGTTTGCACCCATATTATAAACTATTGAAATGTCTCATCTTTATTCAATGTGGGATCTCCAACACACTCGTTCATGTCGAGATTGCTTAACTCGTGCATGAGACTATTGTTTAAGAGTGACCCAATAATGGGTGGCCTAACAGCCATGTTAGGATAGACAATGATATCATCTTAAAAGTGGAATTTAAGCCTAACTCAGCCTTACAAAACCGACTTGTAAAGTAAGGTTTGCACTTATTTATAAACTATTGAAAGACCTCATCTCTAGTCGATGTAGGATCTCCAACACATCCCTTACGCCGAGACTGCTTAACTCGTGTGTGAGACTATATTGTTTAAGAGTGGTTCGATAGTGGCCCAATAGCGGGTGGCTCGATAGGCCCAACAACCGTTAAGCCTAACTCAACATTACAAAACCAGCTTGTAAAACAAAGTTTGCACCCATATGATAAACCATTGAAATGTCTCATCTCTAGTATATGTGGGATCTCCAACAGTATCAAAATCAAACATTATAACACTCTCGTACAACTGTTTAGTTTACCTAAACCAAGAAAGGATTTGCGAAAAACATATATTTTAAAATATAACTTAAACATATAAAAAAATAATATATATATATATATATATATATATATATATATATATATTATATTTATTCAAGTACATAGTATAGAGTAAATTTCTACGCAAATATGTATACGAAAATCATATAGAATTAACACTTTATAAAAGAAAATATTTTAATTACATAAATAATTTAATTTCAACCAAATAGAAATATACAAGAACCATATAAAATTAATGTCTTTTAAATGATTCGTATCCAATATGTCTTACAAGATACTAACATCTAATCCAACCCAAGACTTACATTAATAGTGTATCTAAGAATAATCGATCAAGGTAAGTTCACTACAATCTAAGTTGCACCTCTATACATGTCACAATGTGCAAAAACTCTTTCTTAAGTTTTTCACACCTGATATCTTAGTTTATGTGATTTAAATTATCACTGAAGATCTATGTTATAACATAGGTGTTTTTACTTAATACACAACTCAAAATAGTTCACATATCATCTAATATTTGTGACTATATATTCATACAATTATAATCATTCCCAACAATCATTATCATACAACATAACTCATTTAAATAAAATCATAAACAATTAAATATACAAATTAATATTCATTTTACATTTATATTAAACATTCACATTCAATTCACTAAAGAAATTTTAAAAAATTGATTTTTTTTTTAAATTGAGCGAAAATTCTCACTTGAGTGAAAATTTCTTTGTTTAAGCAAAAATTTAGTCGAGAGCAGATGTAACTTACAACTCTATTTTTACTTGAGCAAAAATGATCAAAAACAAAGGTTGGGTTTCAACTCTATTTCCACTTGAGCGAACAATCCTTTCTTTGGACGAGAATAGGACCAAGAACAAAGTTTGAATTTTTCACTTGAGTGAAAATCCTTCTCTTTAGTGAGAATTCTTCATTTGAGCGAAAATATCAGAAAATCAACTTCATACAATATAACCAAATATGATTTCAAAGTTTTATCCAAGACCAGTCTAACAAATACAATTTTTTAAATAATTTCAAAAGAATCAATACAACTATAATTTGCTCAAATATCATCCTTTACGTATCTCAATTCAAACTTGATCTTCAAACTCAATATATATTTCCATTCATATCAAACTCACAAACTAATAAATGAAAAACTATAGGAACTAACTCTACTTATCTAAATCGTATTCAAAATTCAGTTTAAGAAACTCTATACTTGAATATGCATATAATCTAGCTATATCTCAACCAAAATATAAAATTCAAAACATTCTACAACAATCTTATATTAACCAAAAACTCAAATAACATTCTTACTCAATTTCAAACATTCAAATTGTTTTCAAAAAAAACATAATAACATAAAAAAGCTTCCCTTGTCAGTAATTCCTTACTTCAAAGTAACTTCCAACTCAAACAAGAGATTATTCAAAATCTAAAGACTAAAGCACAAGATCTAAAACGTAACAAAATTTCAGCATAAGCTTAATAAAATTGAAAAAATAATTGTTTTTTCAATTAATCCCACCAAAATTGATAACAAATAAAAAAAGAAAATAAAAAAAATTCAAGGTAATAAAAAATTTACAGTGTCTAAAAATTTGAATATGATCCTTAAACGCTTTAGCTATTACAAGATATAATTAAATTTTGAATGAGATAAGATTTGGTGAGATGAAGTTAAAGAAAATATAAAAAGAAATTGTTTTGAAAGCAGAAATGGAAAAGTGAAGAGGAGTTTACAAAATTATTTTTTAATCAATTAAAAATATTTTACAAAAATTATATTTATATAAAAATATACACAAAAAATATCTTTTATTATATAGTTTTCCTCGTTCACTAATAAATCCACTAAACAAGCCGGTGTGTTTTTAATCAATTGGATGATCTTCCAATTTGGTCGGAAGCAAATAGATAAACTATTTACTACTTTACTTTAATTAAAAAAATTCTAATTTAAAAACTAAATTAGAAAAACTTTTAAAAATTATTTTAACTAAAATTTATCTTCTTAATTAATAACCTGTCAACTACCTAATCTCCATTGAGTACTTTGAAAGAAGTCAATTATTAACTATATATATATATATATATATATATATATATATATATATATATATATATATATATTATATAAAAATATATAATATAGAGAGAAAAAAA
>Ga0099825_1005130_pt1 | contig 16956 bp, 3 predicted proteins | sample SiratroredBW_FD_76838 | JGI IMG/M metagenome (GOLD analysis project Ga0099825, IMG submission 76838) | Root nodule microbial communities of legume samples collected from California, USA - Siratro red BW | ecosystem: Host-associated > Plants > Roots > Nodule | place: USA: California | collected...
AACCAAAAGGTCTTTCGATGATTCAAACAAATTTTATGGTTGAGAAATAAGGAAAAAGATTGATGGAGTCTATGATTCTTGCAAATACTTAAAGAGAAAAAGGAAAAAAGTAAATATTGTGGATAATAGAAGAATGATTAATAAAAACAAAATATTATCATAAAACATATATATTTTTTAAAAAATGTTAATAATTTTTTTAAATATTTTATAATTTCTAAATTTTTGTAAGAAATTCAAAATGATCAGAAAGAGTAATAAATATTAATAGAGCGCTTGATATATTGTTAACGTTTGTAATTTTGATTTTAATAGTATTCTTCATTCACCATTTTGTTATTCTTTTACGACACTTTAATCTTCACATTTTAAAAATTTTACCATTATTACTCAATTCTTATTTTTGGTGTAATTTATTTTTCAATTTTAGTTCAATTAAACTCATCTCTAGCATTTCTTTTAAGCACTCTCAAATCATACTAAAACTATATATTTAAAGATGATTTTATAATGGATGTCTGGATGAGTTAACTATCTTAAGAAGGATTCTAAATAGCTATGATAGTGTAACGTGAGATCTCCAATAAATATTATTTAAAAAATAATAATTGAAATATAAAAAAAAAATAGAATAAAAATGTGATGGCTTAAAACATAAATTACAAAATAAGACTTAAATTGTATTTCAAGTAAAAAGAAAAATAATCTAAAACAGTTATTATATCATTTAATTCTGCTGGTACTTATGATACTATGGAAAAATTCAGTTTGTCATAAGTAATTATTAGTTCTTAGTTTGCTTAGCCATCATTTTCATTAATGATGCCATCACTGCAAACCTAGTTGTATTGGGTCATGCACTTAGTATATATATTACAAGCCCAATTTTCTTCTGTGATCAAAACAAAGCTAATAACGATGGCATTTGCTTCTCATAACTATGCTCTTCCTATTTTCCTTTCACTTTTAGCCCTAATCCCATTGGAGGGCACTTGTGGCTCCCTAAGCCCTAGTCGAAAATCCCTTCACTTCACCTTGTTCCAACACGAAACCACAAAGAAAACAGGATTTGTGATAGTGAATGGCGTGGAAGGAAGTGAAGGAAAGAGTGAAAGCTCAACCCCTTTTGGCAGGCTTTTTGTGTTTCAGGACCCTTTGACTGCGAAAGCAAACAGATCCTCCAGACAACTTGGGACTGCAGAAGGAACTTCCATCACCTCTGGACTTGATGGACTCAGCAGTATTTCGGTTGCAAAGCTAAGTCTTCGGGTGAAGAATCACAAGGGCTCCATTTCCATTGTTGGAGGCACTAATAGCCTCGAGCGTTCGGATTATCCAGTTGTAGGAGGCACTCAAGATTTCTTGTTTGTGCATGGCTATGTTACCTCTTCTCCACTTCATGTAAACCCTCCTACTGTTGTCTACAAGATTGGTTTTCATCTTTACTGGCCTCCATATCCACCTCCACCCTTTTAAGTTCAAATCATCAAATCTCCTTTTTATGATAATTGCTTTTTAACCTACCCAATGACTTCATGTGTGATTCATGTAACCTAGTGAGGGTGATTGTTGCTGTGTTGTTGTATTTTCTGAAAAATTTCCTTTTGTTCTCATTTTCCTATGTGATTTTCTTGCAGTCATAACATACACGTAATAATGTGTTTATTTCTGGGGTGTATACATTGACTTGGGAAAGGATTGATCATGATTTTGCTTGTCTGTTTCTGCCTTTATTTTTTGTATTATAAACATGTTCTGAGTTGAATCATAAATTCATAATGTATTACAAAGCTGCCGTGGAGCATGCAGTTTCTGAAATGTGGTTATATATATATATATATATATATTTAATAGATAAAGAAAAACGAGAGAGGGACTGATATACCTTTACACCGGTAAGAACGTTCATTCTTCTTGATTTTACTTATCGACATGCACGTTCTGAGGCTATTTTCATGTTCTCAATAAAATTTACGTAAGCATTTTTTTTCTGATTTTTTTTTTTCCTTTTATGGATGCTGAGGGTAATCCATAACACTGTTACGAAAGAGACGAAGAGGTGTGCCAACACTTGAACATGTCACCTGATTCATTGATAGGTGATAGAAAGATGACCTTATTTTATGGTCAAGAGTCAAAACATGTTACGAGATTCATTGTATATAAGAAAGGTTTAATTAGGTGATATATGGAGATTAGCTTATACTGTTAGAGTTAAGACCCAAACATTTTACAAAATTCATTGGGTTTATGCCTACAGATAATCAGCTACACCCTTTATGTTGACGATGTTAGACTATCAATTTCACCAACTACTTAATTATAATATACGACATTTGAAAACAACTTCATATCAAAATTTAAGGTCATGTTTGAGGGGGTGACTAGTTTTTGATTTTTTATTTGTTGTTGCTTAAAAAGCCTATTATATATAATTTAAACGTAAAAATTGAAAATATATTCATTTAATATTTATAACTTACTTTCATTTATTATAAATTCTTTCATCTTCTAAGTTTTTCCATATTATAATTGAATTCTTCTCTTAAATTTTTTTATGTTATTACAAAGTTTCTAAGATGTTGAACTAAAAAATAAATAATAAACAATTGAAAGATTAAAATAAGAAAAAGTCAATAAATTTACACGTGAGATAAATGAAAAAAAAATACAATGAGGTAACAAGTTTAAAAACTAAAAATAAATTAAGTAACAAGTTAAAAAAATTAAAATTAGAAAAAAAAAACATGCATGAACATTAGTTATTCCCGTTTTAAGCATACAAATAATAATATCTTTGGACTTTGACCATTTGGTTCCATTCTCCTTTCCTTTATCAATCCTATCGAAGCAACAATGGTCATGTTCAGCAGCTTAAAGGATCTTTCTGGTGGATATAGCACACACAACTGCTGACATTATTTTACGGACATTCCCCCTTCCGTTTTCCTTTTTATCAATAATTTATAACTATTTTAGAAAACCCGGTTGAGTAGCATAGAATGCACACCCTCTGCTACAGCAAACATGCAAGAAACTTGATTTTTGAAATAAATACGTAAAATTATTGCAGAAAGAATTTGCTTAAAATAATAGTATATAATCAAATCAGTGTGTTTCCTAAAAACCTTAAAATGCTCCATAATCTTCTAAAGGCGCAAATACAAACTCAGATATACAGGAGGCGACGGTGCATAAGAAAGCACCGGTAAAGTAGCAATCACTCAAATGGGAGATGAATGGACTATGATGAGTATATATATCTGGAAGCTACAATGATTACAAATTGGCAAGAATAAAAATAATAAGCTGCAAGAAGGAGCCTCATGTAAATATTGATCGTTAAAGTGATCTAGATGTAGAACTAAGTCTTCTGCCGGCGATTCCTGCTGCAGAAGCTGGACCTTCACATAAAAAAATCAATTGCTCAAACTGATCTGTATAGAAGTTATCACCGGGGATTGTGTAGGCGAGGTCTGTTGCAGAAAACACGGCCGTTGGCCCTCACAAATGCTGCTATACCGACACTAATGCCCGCCCACATTAGCGAAAAGAAGAAGTGCCGAAAATCGTATCGCACTGTTGGAACAATGAACAAAATTTGATTAAGCTCACAGGTTTGTTAAAAGATATGACCTAGACTAAGCACACCAAGAAATTATTGTTATCGATCAACAGAAAGAATGACAAATTCCTTAGACATATGAGTGATCCAGGACTCTCCCTAGCCAGAATACTAACTCACCAATTGATTAATTCCTTTCAACCCCTCTTACTAGTTATTTGGAACATGAATGAAAATTTTCTCCTGATCAGGGCCCTCAACTAACAGACCTATAAAAGTCTAATTGAAGTATATATTAGAATAACGGAAATTGAAGTAGGTTTATCTTGAGGGGAAGTAGTATGGAATAGGAGAAGTTATTATGAAAAATGCTAAATTGTACAAAATTGGATCATACGAAAATTGTATGGTATTACTCATTCATATTTTCTGATTAAGATCCAGTCCCTTATATTTTTAACCTTTTAACAAATTACAGAAAGTTACATGTTATATTAAGTTCGGAATGTTTTTTCTTGTACTATCCCACACTTCTGAGATTTTATATATATATATATATATATATATGAATTATTGAAATAAACAATCACGATTTATATATTCAAAATCATTTATAAAAAATAATTAAAATATAACAATATGAACATATTGTTACTTAATAAAAAAAAAATCTAATTCATTATAACATTTCATCTCTTTTTTTATCATCATTGAAAAAGACACTGGTCAAGATTCATCTAAAAACAAATTAACAACTTCAAGAAATCATATAATTTAAATATTTTTAATTCATAGGATCTACTCCTTATTTTTATAATAGAATAACTTATTATAAGTTTATGAGCTTTTAACTTGAAAAAAAAATCTCCATGTATTATATCCTTATTAAGGTTGTGTCGAGGTCATATTAGAGCTGTTTCAGAGAAGAAAAAAACATTTTTCAAATTAAACACTTCATCTATATGTATCGACGAGTGTCATACACATGTTATGTCCAATACATATCGGACATAAGACACACCACGTATTAACTAGGTTTTTTTTACAATTATTAACTAATTAGTTATTAGCCTATTTTAAGGATTCCTTTGTACCCAAGTTCTCTGCTTCTACCTAGCGGTCATCCGTTCTATTTTCATATTTTTTTATCTCTCTATTCTACTTCTTTCTAACACCTCCAGCTATTAGCCTTCAGGTATATCTGTATCTTCAACCTAACAAAAGTCAACTCACCTTGCCTCAAGGACATGGTTGCAAAGAGGAATCCAGTCAAAACCAGACCAAAAGCCATCGGAAATGACTGCAAAGATAAATGCAGTAACATTAGTATCAATTGGCATTTAATGCAGATGACTACCTTGAAGCATTTTACATTAGTGAACTGCATACCAGCAAAATATGAGAAAAAAAAAAATCATTAGTATTCAAATCCAGCAACTTAATCACTCAAATATTTCCTTGACTGAATAATCTGGTTGTTCCTGAATATAAAAGGCCGTTTTTGAGTAAATAAATAAAACATGAGTGACTTTGGTTTCATGCATTTTGTGCCAATGGCCCATTGCAACCCACCACTTTCATGTAGTATTAGGACCAACTTTCCGTAGCCTTGAAAAGAAAACATGTCTAATCAAACACTGAATAAAGTACTACTACTTATTTAATTATTTTTTCCTACACGAATCATACACCATATCCATAAAAATTAGTTTCCAATTAAGTATAACCAGAATGAATTTAGCCATGCATTATAGAAGTTAAAATATATTTATAAAATTGTGAAGATTCTAAAAACTGTTCTTAGACCAAAATAAATGTCTCAAGCTTATTCAGGACAAGACTTCCATTTAAAATGTACTCACAGCTATAGCATCAAGGCCTCCTTTCTGAGAACTGGCAGCTGTATCTCGGCTGACAGAAACTATATAATGTCCTTGTATGAGATCGATTGCATCCTTCGCATGTTAAAAAAACATCAACAGCTTAAATCAATTACTAATATATCAATAAATTCTTTAAACTAACATTTAAAAAGATTAATTTACACAAGATCTATTCAGCTGGTGTTAAAGCATATCGAACAAACAATATTATAAGATAATGATCCACGTTGAAACATCACATGAAAACTCAACATTTCCAAAAGCATAATTTCTAGTCATTATGGAGTAGGAAAAACTTAGAAATCAAATGTACAGAAGACAAAAACCTAGATATGATAATAAGTAATGATCAGTAGTGGACAACCTAGAGATTCTACAAAATAGATAGACTGCCGGAGTACAAGGTAGATAATGATAAATTAGCCTCACAAACCTGCTTTGTTCCATCACGAAAGTTATTGTAATAATATCGTAGAAGAGCATTACAGCCATCTTGTACTATCCCTTGAACTGTGCGGTGCCCAAACCTGAATCCCAAAACAAAATTTAATTAGAGAAGGCACAGTTATTAAACTCAAAATCATAACAGCAACCTAATTAGAACTACAAATGACGACTCTTACCAATGCCAGTAAGTTATTAAACCTTGAAAGTACACAACATTTGCATAATTATGTTAGTTTGTGATTCTAGTTGAATAGTCAATAAAATTAAACAGTATAGAGAATGAGCAAAGATGAACATAGAAAAAACATTTGGCACAAAAATTACAGAATTCCCACAATGGGAAATGATGAAACTGAGAAGCGATAAAAGAGTCTACACCGCTACTGCATTAGACAATACAGTAAACTGGCAGTATATAATACAAGACACTCTCATGATGGTTTCAAATTGTCCTATGCTAATTTAACTTCAGCATAGAATTTCATCAAGAAGAAATCAGTATAGAAGAACCTTCACGGGATCAAGATTCCTCAATCTTCTTTATATTCGAGGAAAATGGAATGCTTTAGAAAAATTCATGAATGAATACCTGACAAAGTCTCCTTTAAGAGCAGGAGTTCCTGAGTATTGAATGCTTATATCATCCCCATGATTAGCCCACACTGACCAAAGAGAATCAGTCAGAAATCTAGTTTCAAGTGCTATGAAACAATGAAATTTGAAAATATTAAATGAAGATAACAACAAAATAGAACATATCTATATTTGAAATCACATAATCCGAAAATAAATAATCACTCACAAATCTTAAAGCTTTCATCCAGATTTGGGTGTGAACTAATGGTTTCTTCAGCACCAAAGACACCAAGCCTTCTAAGCTGATATTCCAACATATTTCGACCTATCATGCTCTGCATACATATTTCAACATGAGTAAGAAGGAAATTATGTCATAAACACAGATAAATACATTTAGCTAAGTGAATCAACCAACCTGAGTTACATTTGTACGGTCTAGACAATCAATACAATTGGTCCTAACAACTCCAAGCTGTTCCTTCATTTTCTCTCCCTTTTCATTCAGCAGAAGATATCTATAATGCAACCCAGGTTCAGATTTTTAATTTTAGATGTCTCAGTTAGAACTAAATACAAAAAGGAGCTTCACATATTTGTAAGCCAGCTCATGACATTATGCTTGAAAGTGTCCAAGATATTATAGCAGAGGTTCCAGATTAAGCAGCATAACACACATAGTAATATAAACTATTGCCATTTTTTCAAATATAAGTAGTTCACAAAAAGCTCCCTGCATGAAACCAATCACGTAAAAGCATAAATCAAAGATAGCAATATAAACTATGGTATTTTTTCAAAGATAAGTAGTGCATAAAAAGCTCCCTGCATGAAGCCGATCAATGTAAAAGCATGAATCAAATTGTAACTAATCCTCAAGAAAGTCAATATCTAATAGCTTAACCAATAAAAATGACCATACCCGTTTCTCTCCAGAAAATCTGAAATTTGTTCATAAAGGATTGAGAGACGATCGAAATGAACGTGCCCAAAGATATGGTGAAAATCAAAGTGCAGATATCTACCAAAAAAAAAGAAAAACAAATTTACAGGGTAACCCAAAAAAGCCACAAGAATGTATATATATAAGCCTAAAAGTTAACTCAAAGAGACTTCTACCTTACATCATTGCTAGCCACATGCTGCACTGTTTCACCAAATTTTTCACACAGTCGCCCTTCCCCTCCGTGCTGAAAAATACCAAGGAAAAAGAAGAGGGCTCAAATGTATGCATACTGATACATAAAAATTCCACGCTCATTATCACACATTCTCAGAACATATACATGATATGTCTATAGTATTTTTGTTGGCGCAAACAGGTCGCACACATTTTTTACAGCCAAAAAATTTATAACGCAATTACATACACCATCAGGTAAAATTGTCAAGATAGGTACTCTCAACTCATTATGAAATGAAAGAATACTTACCTTGTTAACAAGATCAACAGCTAATACAGCCCCGTATTTTTTCCTTAAATCTAAGAAATGTCTCTCTAGGACTCGTGGCTGCATATTAAGCAAAGAAATATTAGTGAAAGACACATAGAATAATATATGTAGACCTTAGAAATACAACCACTTACAGCCTCCTCAGGTTTCAACAACTCAAACTTTGGTTTATAAGTTAAATCAACGATTTGCTGCCAGAGGAGTGGGATTGAACCACGCACCTGCAAAAGCTCAACCAAAATGACTGTGATATGAAATGAAGTACATGTTTAATTAACTAACATAATATTGGTGGTATCCTACAGTTAGCATTTATGTCACAAAACTAAAAACAAACATCCAAGCTCCTCTTGTTTTGCTTTTATCACACAGTCATGTACTTTTGGATCATATAATGGCAAAAGTCACCCAGTCTAATATAAGATAGCAGCAGAGATCTCCATGAAAAACCTGCTAATACTAGTTTATATCCAACATTCCAACTATGAATATCACAACAGGTAAGTTTCAAGCTCCTTTGTTCAGATAACCTTGTATAAATCTTGTTAGGGGGACCATATATTTAAGTACAAAAAAAAATACCCAATAATGCTATTTTCTATTTATTTAAAAGCTACTAGTCACTGCATGAGGTAATACTTGGGCCTTGCAGTATCTAGTAATCTTTTCAATTCAATACCAACCCATCTTGAAACTAGAAAAGTAAATTTGCAAGAAATGAGCTTCTAAAAAATAGTAAATGAACATGTTATTCTAAGCAAGAAAATGGATTTATCCCTTAAAAAAAATATATTATTGTGAGATTGTTTTGTAATTTTCCCCACTGAAAAGACTGAATACAACAGTTTCTGACACCAGTACTTTTCAAATCTAGAAAAAGAAACAATGACCATTTTTGGTAGATTGCGTCACAGTAATGTGGGACAGTAAAAACAATAGAAAGGACAACTGTAAGAAAGTTATTTTAGGCCTTGTTCGGGTTAGCTTGCAGCTTATAGGAGCTTTTCAATTGTAAACCCTGTTGTTAAACATTTCTAAGATAAGAATCTTGAGCTCAATTAATTTTGTAGGTGCTTGTGGAGAAGATACCTGGTAAAACTTCTAAAAAAATGCACAAGTTAATTTTAACTTATGCAAGAACTTTGATTCATCTTACCTCCTTGAAACATTTCATTTAATTCTCCTGTGTAAGGGTTTATTGAGAAATTTATCTAAAATGACTCTTAGAATAGATAGAACCAAAAGTATGATTCTCCACTAGGAAACTCTAGTGAAAGAAAAGCACGTTATTTGGTCATTATTCAGAAACCTGCTCCAAGTATCCTTGGCAACAAGAACAGAGGTGTAATTCTGTGAGCTGCTTTGGTATCACTAGCTTTACAAAACTTAAGGTTACTTTTAAGCACCAATTAGCCAAGAAGCTGGCTTTTTGAAAGTTCAACACCATTAATTTGAAGGGAATATAAATACTAATTTGGATAGACAATAAAGAATATTTCAAATATATTGAACACGAAAAAAAAAGTACTTTTTTACTACTTATAATAAAAAATCTAGATCGACACCAATAGTTTATTAATTATGCTGCTGTTAACTTGCCTATAACCGGAAAAGGTCGTGTTCAACTTATTTCAAAACAATGGAAATACTTTAAGAATAGAATCACTAATCTTTGAATTAAGTCATCAACACATTCATATCTTGAAGACCAAACCCACCATGTAACTGGTTCATTTCATATTCATAGAAAGCAATACCTGAACAAAAGAAGCGGTATACCCATTAAACTGCATAATCTGTTCTGTTTCCACAAAATTGGCAACATAACCATCAGGATCAGCTCCTCTTCTCCACATCCGAGTTCCTTTCAAGAAACAAAATTATATTTCTACTATCAGTCAACCACTAATAAAAGATGATGGCATCCATCTTAAAGTGTTAAAAAAAGGCTAGATGGTAAAATGTATTTGGTATTTGTTTCTCATACAAAATATTTCAAGATGCCTAGATGGTCCAAATGATTTTAAACCATAGTATCAAATTAACATGTTCAATACATAATTTTCATGAGGATCTTCATCTAGAATGAAATGTTTTTCGTTTCTCTATATAATTGTGATTAATAATCTTTAGCGGTTCATCCAAGCAGAAGACCTATTGTTTCGGCTATATAAATTTTAACTAATTGATAAACTATTTGCTCTGTATTGCTCATTACTGGTACCCACTAAAACATTGATTTCATGGCACTAGTTAATATAATCAGTGTAGTGTGGGGGCATCTTTTCATTGTATATTGGGAGATGGAGTAGAAGAGAAAACTTTAATAATGGGCATGGTCTTCATTATGCCCCAGCCTAAACTGTCCGTAACTAAAACATATTCTCTACCCTCTACCATCCATTTTTAGTGCAACCAAAAGGTGAACCATAAAGAAGTGCAACTGCAAACAAATCTCATAATTGCTTTCAATATCACCACCGTATTAACTGTTAAACTAATTTCAGGGCCTCGGATTTTTGATTTTATGAACGGTTAGGAACATGCATACATATATATGATAATTTAAGTGCAAAATCAATTTAGAAACAACAGATTTTTATTTCGTTTTGGTGCATGGAAATAAATAGAAATTTATGTAAAAGCTTTAAATACCATTTCTTCTTGTGCATCTCCTAGCAATCAAAGTGACATCAATAATATCTTTCCCAATGGCTGCTTGAAAGTGATGAAAGCCTATTTACTTGTTAAGGATAACCTTGAAAAAGAAACAGTTACATGATCGCACAATAACATTGACAATAGTTAATCAAATAAGGATACTGCCTTGGACTACAGGGAGCAAGTATGGTTCAAGCTGGAAAGCACAGGGTTGCACACTTATTGGTTAGTAATATAAAGAACTCATGAGTATTTACAACATTTAACAGGTAAAAATAAAATTGCCACAAACCTACCTTGTTATCTATGAGCACTTCTAACATATAATTGTTCCATAGGAATCGAGGCTCTGCCTGTGATCAATAATTTAATATAATAAGCAAAAAAAAAAGGGAAAACCAAAAGCTGCAGAAAAAATCAATTCAGGGAGGGCATTTTGCATAGACACCAGGAGTGTCAATCACACTATATCACATAGGAATAATGTTGAGCATCAGCACCTTTTTTAAATAAATAAATAAATATCTCTAATACTAGCAGGCTTGTGGCAAAGAAAAAAAAAACAATAAATACCTGTCTCCAAAGTGGAAGCAATCTAGACTCATCACCCAAGTCATTCAATCGCTGTGCACTGCAGAACATAATATAATAAAGTTTCACAATTTATTTTAACTAGGATAATAATTTTTTAATAAGATCATTAAAGCAACACAAACAATTGTTTAAATAACATCAAAATGACTTCTTTAAAAAAAAAATAGCAATTCCAATTCTTCTACGTTTATTTATCAAAAAATTTGTTAGAACTAGGCAGTCCACGATTTCAAGACTCATTAGAGAAGTCAAGTAATTTATACATGACAAAAATGGTATTCACAAAAAAGGGAGTTCTATTGGATAATCGTTTCTAGCATAAGCCAGCATTGTGCTTTCTTTCCATACTAGAAGGTGCACTCAATTCTATTTCAAGATTAAAAGTACTTGCTCACCTTCATAACTTAGAAGTAACAGTCAGTATTACCACTAAAACTTTAATCAAGATTGTAATGACAGACAGTTTTAACATTAAAATAAGTACCTGCCCCTAAAATACGTGCTCTAGAGGTTTATAATCAATATGGCCAAACATATTTTCATTAAAACTTTTCACATCCACACTTCCAGTGTAATGATATCTTTCAAATTGCACTATGTAATGCAACTATGCAAGTAGAAGTCTTCATCTTGAACATGAACAAATACCATGTGAAAAACTTGTACATATTTTATACGAAAGAAGGGCATAAACTGCATTTTCCATAGGTTTAAAGGTTGCATGGTTGCGCCTACTAATCAAAAGAAGAATGTTTGGGCACTGTCATCTTTGCTGATGTTTATATATGTACATGTGTAAGGCAGCACATATTAGAATCAAAATAAAACCATATCATATTTCAGTCATAAATACGAATGTAAGACTGCTACAAAAATATTCCAATATACCTCAGAGTTAAATTAGTTTCATATGAGAAGAACAGACCAGAGCTCTTCTCAGCAACACTAAGCAGTGAAGAAAATTCCATCTCTATTTTCTTCTGCCAAATATGATGGAGTAATTATTAGTTTCAAACTGGTAGTGGACATAGAAATAAATAGGAAACAAGTGAATCGGTAGCAAACATACCTGTTCAGCAGGGGTGTTTCTAAGAGAATTGTCACATGGAAAAACCTTCAACGAAGAAATTTTGAAAATTGGATGCCCCAAGTAAGATCCAACAGATTCACGCTCACTTATAACCAGCAAATATGATCCTAATTGAACAGTTAAATTTAGCAACAAAATGATTTCTCAAATTGAAGTCTAGCATTTAATATTATGAGTTCTTCTGAAGAGAAGTCAGGTATGTAAACTAGATCAACAAAATTAGATAACATATCAATATCAAAACCACAAGTACAAGAACTGAATAAAGAGGGCAGCACGGAGTAGGCACTTGCTTGTTGCATAAGCCACAACGATAAATTAACTAAAAGGAACTCATTCAGTGGAAGAATGTAAAGCTACCATGATTCTTAAACCCATAGTTCTTGTTAAAACGATAAATATGAAAGAAAAAAAAATGCATAATTTACCTTTTTGCTGGTGTTGTATTCAAATATTATTTTCACTTAAGTTCCAAGACCAATTATCATAAATCATTAGTCAAATATCCCAATTGTCAGTCATAATCAAAGAACGCCCTAATCTAATTACTTGATTTACTTCGCTTTAATGCAGAATCAAATAGATAAGGATGCACACCAACAAGAAATCCTTTCAACACACATGAAATAAAATCTTTAAGGCAATATAAAGTAGTCAAATATATCTACAATATCCATCATCAAATATGGCTAAGGAATTGCTAACCAGCCAATAGCCTCAACATCCCTACGACACCAAAAATTGTATATATCTTAGGAACACGAAGCGAGCTGCATTCCGGAACCTCATCTGTGAAAGCAAGACATCAAAAGAGCAAAAACAAATTTAAAAAAAAAAAAAAAAAAAAACAAAAAAAAAAAAAAAAAAAAAAAAAAAAAAAAAAAAAAATTAAAAAAAAAAAAAAAAAAATCGATCAGTAACGAATTACTGAAAATCACAAAGGAAGACCAATATGATAACAAAAGCACGAACGGGAGTAACAAAAGAACCTACCGATGAGCTTCATGGAGCCATCGACACGACTAACAGCCAAAGAAGAACCAGAAGATCCATCCGTAGGCTCAATCACATACTGATCCGGAAATTCCCAGAGCCGCATGCGCGTATACAGCTTCTGCACAGAATCTGCCTTCTCCATCATTATTGAAACTCGAACTCGCTGAAAACAACAAATTCGAATAAGCAATTGACTACTACATTCACAAGGAATCATCAACTATCAGCGATTCAAATCTCAGTTTATAGTTTGAACTTCCTACGGTTTCACGGATCAATCGGAGCGAGAAAAAAACTATGTTCGAACCACTCAGAACAGAGAACTAGTTGAGTTCGATCTAATCTCAATCAAAAAACTAGTTTCCCGCTAAGAATAGATACAGTGATCTGGTTTCTGGAATGTTCGGACGCTTTCTCGGTGAAGAAAATGAAGAAGCAATTGAATAATAAGCTTACCTGGTTGGTAAGATCGAAGAACCGAAGTGAAGATTAAGACCCGAATTCGAATTGGCGTCGGGCTCTTAATACGTGAAGTGAGGGACTGCAACGAAAAAGGAATGATGCTCCAACGTGCTATATTCCTTTTTTTCTTTTTAAAGCTAACGGCGTGTTTGGAAGCTTCGGAACGGGGCAGGATTGCGATGGGCCAAATCCTTGTTCGAATTGTGGTGTCCAAATGCGGCTTTAGGACTGAAACTTGGACCGGTTCAGCGGAAACGGAGCCAGGGAAAGTGTGTGCTCCTTACACGTGGAGGTTGATTAGAGGTCTGTGAGAGCGTAGCCTAATACTGCGGAGAACCCTATGACGTGGTCAATAGACAGAGCACATGAGATCATTGTCGTCGTTGGATCTGATGAATTCTTATCTCGAGATGGACGGTTCACAAATATGGTGGTACCTTTAATTTTTACTTTCTCAAATTTTGCATTGATAAACTTTTATTTTCAATAATAATTAAATATGGATAAATTGTCACTAAACTATGAAACTTCTCGGCTATATTAAAGTCCTGTAATAGTTTTATTATAAAAAGATATTTATTAAATACTATCTTATTTTCAAATTTGTATGAAATTACTAGGGATCATCCTTCATAAAATTTGTATAAAATAGATTCAAAAGTAATATTAAATTTATTTACAAATAAAAAATTATATATAATAACCAATTAGTAAATCATAATTTTTTTATAATATATATGATTTATTTTATACAATTTTCAATTCACATAGTTTTATCATTTATGGTTCAATTTCAAATTTACGAATGAAACATTTACAATAATAATGTTATCAACATTTAAATTTAATATATGTATATATATAACTTTTTTTTACTAATTTTGTATTTACTATCATACCCTAATATATTTTAAATGTTAATCTCCCTTGTTTTTAAACATCTTTATCTCTTAGGAATTCATTGTGAGAAAGTGAATAAATTGAAGATGATAAATGATTCTAGTTTTCTCTTAAATCTAACAAACAAACATAACAAACTTAAATTAATACAAATTCTTTTTTTTTTATCAAATCATACATATGCCAACTCAAAGGCCACGTAAATAAAGACAACAAAAGATGAGACACTTGACAACTAAAGAAAATTGAAAATTTATTTCAAATATAGTTTTCTTTAGTTACGCTTATTTTAACTATCTTCTAACTTGTAACTTTAAAAAGAAAAAATCATTTAGAAATTATAAAAGAAGTTAAAGATAAATTATAAAGTTTATGTTTTAGAAATATAGTAGCTTTAGATAAATAAAAAATAAAATGATTTAGTTTCATATCTTATACTTTTTAAAATATATCATTTTTCTTCAATTTTAAACTTTCTCCTCTAATACTCATAAACGGTAGTCACATAATTAAAAAAATTTAATATGATGTGATATATAAGTACATAAAATACATGAAGAATGAAGTGAAAAATAACTATGATGAAAATGAAAAAAAAAATCATTAGAATGTTATTTTTAAGAATGAGACTTTAAAATTATGATATAAGTGGATGCATATATTGTAAGATTATTAAAAATTAGTGCTAAAAGTTAACTAGAAAAGTTTTGATCATAGAAAATGCAAAATTATATAGTGAAATGAAAAAAGAGTACCATGAGAATTTTAACTTTAAGAATGAGATTTTAAAATTATAATACAAGTGGATACATAATAAAAACTATTTGTAAAATTACAAAATAAAATAACAATAAAAATATACAAGTTTTGACTCTTAAATTATAAAAAAGGTTAAATTTATAAAAGATTTCAATAGTGCAATTACATTTACAAATGCATTAAACAAAAAGTTTAAGTGCATGAAGCATTAAATAAAATAATTTATTACATAATAGCCTGAAATAATGACATTAGTGACGTAATAGCTGATAGAAATTAATAGCATTAAATAATGAAATTAATTTTACAATAACATTAAATATTAATTATATTTGACAAATATAATATAAAAAATAAATTTAAACAAAATATTGATATTTTGACATTCGTGTTAATATATTTATTTCACACTCGTATAAAAATAATATTAATAATAATAATTTTATTGTAAGGTGGAAGTATTTTTATTTCAGCTTTATTTATTTTTTTCTCTTTTTCTTTTTTTTTTCTTAGTCTTTCTCCTCTCTCCTCTTTCCTCTTTCCTCTTTTTCTTTCTTTTTCTCTCTCTTATCTTTTTTTTTATTTAACAAAAAATCTTTTATTCTTATCTTATTTTTCTAATATTATTTTATTTTATTTTTTTAAAAAAGTAATCATTACATTAAACGCAATATTATTTTTTTATATTTTTTTTATCAGTTAGAAATTTATTTTTAATAATATATATAATTAGTGAATTAATTTTTATTTTTATTAATATTATTATTTTCTTTTTAAATAATTATATATAATTTTTTATATTCATAAATATGTTTTATTTATAATATCAATATATTGTTATTATTATTTTATTTATTATAATTATTATTATTATTTTTTTTAGTCACAATGTGTTTCTTTTAACACTACTTGATTTGGTTTCTATCATTCAAATCTTATCTAAAATACAAAATACTTTTAAAATAATCATTTAATAATTTTAATTAAAACTTAAAGTTTTCTAATTCTTATTTTAAGATAAAAATAAAATAATTAATATATTTATTTCAAAACATAACAACACAATGACAAACAACACATTTGAAAGTCAAAGACAAATAATGAAGGTGAACCACAAAGGAGAACAAAAAAAAAAAAGACAATAATGTTATGGTTGATACAAAGAAGAAGAAACATCACAAGAATGTTTAAATTTATTTGTCTACAGTTAGAGATGATAACTCCACTATGATTATGTTTGTTTATTTGATGTTTTCAAATAGAGATGCAATAGAGGTGAATGTTATAAGCAAATGACATAGACCAAACTGAAGAAAGATTATTCATTAAATGAAAAGAGGAAGAGAGAGATAGGAGAAAGATAAGAGAGAGAAGAAGTAAAAGCAAATGACACCCTGTCACATTATAATAAAATATTATTATTATTTTTTTTTACACATAACAATGTCAAATGAATATACTAAGAGTAGGAGTGTCAAAATATCATTACTTATTTAAATATTATAATTAATATTATATTTGTTGTAATGTTATTTATAAGAGTAATGATATTTTTACACTCCTATGTGT
>Ga0099825_1005132_pt1 | contig 16950 bp, 10 predicted proteins | sample SiratroredBW_FD_76838 | JGI IMG/M metagenome (GOLD analysis project Ga0099825, IMG submission 76838) | Root nodule microbial communities of legume samples collected from California, USA - Siratro red BW | ecosystem: Host-associated > Plants > Roots > Nodule | place: USA: California | collected...
AACAAGAAAAGTCACCTAGATTCTTTCATGACGATGTTTGCATTCAATAAAGACATTTTATTCATATGTATAAGTACATATAAGACGATAACGAATACCATAAATATAAAAATAATAAACAAGATTTAAAAGAGTCCTTTATATTATCAATTTAAATGAATTTTATTTTATGATTAATTTAAGTTTTTACAAAATATAAAATAGAAGAACATGTAATTTATAATGAAACAAGTAAATTTAAAGTAAATATATAAAAACCCAAAATAATATTTGACATCGAGAATAACAAGAATTATTATAAGTCTTAAGATATCTATAAACATATATTCTAACCTAATTAAAACCAACAATTTTGTATAAATTGAATGTGTTGGAAATCAATAAAGTTATTACTCTCATTCTTTTTATTCAACAATCAAAAATATAGTTAGTCTCACGGAAAATACTAATAAAAAATTTATACATAAGTTATGACATTTGAAGTGGGAAAAAAAATTAATTTAATTTATGAAATTATGAAAATAATCAACCTACCTTTTCTTTGTCTAAGAATTTTTAGTAAGTATCATTTGTTATAATAAACCTTGTATTTTGAAAAGTTTGTAAAACAAAATTAATTCAAATGCAAACTAAGTGATTATTTTAAATAATATAACAACTTTTATCTATATTTCTATTATGATTGTCTATTATAAGAAGATAAATAGATAATTATCTTTTAAAAATGTATCCTATAAAAATATAACTAAATAACTGTATTTTTTGAATTATAATTACTATTAAGCTGAAAGAAAAAGATAAATAAATAATTATTTTTTAAAAAAATGTATTTTTAAAAATAACTAATATTTTTTAAAATTATATAATATAAAATAGAACATAATTATCATTTTAGAAAATGAATCATTTAAAAATAACAAAAAAACTGAATTTTTTAAACAATTTTATTAACTGTATTTTTTAAACAATTTATTAACTGTATTTTTTTAAATGTTATCTGTAAACATATATTGTGTTTACCAAATTAATTTTCTGGCAAGTAGTTGATTGAATTAATATGTTATTTTCTTTCACTATTCTAAAGGACAATCACGTGTAATGATCATAGAGATATGATTTTCCAGGTATGTTTTAAATTTTAAAACGTTTGTTCATTCCAGATATTTAAGTGCTCAGCTAAGATTGAAGACAGAAGACCTCCTGGCCTCTGTAAGAACAATCTCCATTTAATCACTGCCATTCCATTTATGTTATTGTATATGATATTCATAGATTAGTTTGGTGTATTTCAGAATCAAATCTAAATTACACTTAGATAAGTGTAATGGATGAATCTTTTTAATAATTACATTCATGATTATGGTAAGACTATTTTATCTTACTTTGGTCTGTGTTTATTTCTTTTAACAGAATGAGAAAATTAAATGAAATTTGAAAAGGTGATTTTAAGAATAATTTTTTCTGTGGGAAAAAACTTGAAAACATATTTTTTAAGCTAAAAATATATTTGACTTTATATATGGGATAATTAACTCAAGATTCCGAAATATATATCTTAATATTATTTTTTTAAAATAAGTTGGACCTATAAATAAAGTCACCCAAGCTGTAAGATTTAACAGAGAAAAAAAGCCACCAGTTTCCATGTATTTTACAAGGAAAAGCTCAAATGTTGATGGAGCCTTTACCCCTACCAATACCAGCCATTCATCAGATTATGAACATAAAATCATGAAATGTTATTGCACTAATGAAGGCTTTCGCCTATATATATCCTTTTAACTCTAAGATTTTGAGAGAACTTTAAAAAGTATTACTCAATAAAAACAGTGTCGTTTGAATAAAGAGAATTTTTATTCAAGTAACTACTTGGTCCTTAAAATAAAAAAATATAATAAAAAATAAAGTTATGCCTATAAAATCACATGTACAAAAATACATAGACATTTAAGAAAAATCTAAACTACTGAAAAATAAGAAAAAAATTTAAACTTATTAAAACCAAAATTAGGATCAATTAAACCTACTCTAAACTACTTCAGAAGTTAGATGAGAACTTAGATGGAAACTTTTGATTTTCAATCTGTCATAAAATGAAAACAAGATTTTTATTTTAAGAGAAAAGGCATAGAGAATTAAGAGTTTTGAGGTTTAGATAAAGATAGCAATTTTTGTTAAAATAACCCTTACATTTAGTATTCCTATGGGTTTTACTTACTTTACCTACGAAAATGTTTATAAGTAATTATTTACTAATTTTATTTATGAAAAAATCCGTAAAACCTACATGTTTGTTTTTAGTTAATTAACAATATATTTTTTAGATAATATTAATAATTAATTCCATGAAAATTATTATTATTATTAAGATTAAATAATAATAATAATATTAATATTATATTATATTTAATATTATTTTTATTAGTTTTATTAATATGATTAATAGTAATAATATTAATATTATTAACATTATTTTTAATATTATTATTAACATTTTTTATATTACTAATAATATTATTGATAACAATAATATCATTATATAAATTTAAATAAAAAAAATTGAAGGCACTAAAACTAAACTTTAGTTTGAACATGGCTAAGTTGACTGTAAGTCATCATTGACTATTCATACGCGTTACTCAAGTCGTCTTGGAAGAACCGAGGAAAGAGATTGAATTGAATACAAAATGTCTTTTTCTCTAACCCTTGTCTGATTTAACGACTTTGCAAGGACTCGAAGACTTTGACTTCTTCTTTATCTCATTCTTTTTAAATAAAAATGACACAAAAATGCAACTAAGAACCATACCATTGGCTATTGCTACGTCCATTTGGCCCCTGTACACCACAATTTCAATACTATTTAGCCTTCTACCATCCACATCATTAACCAAAGACCACACCAAAGTACCATCACAAATCTATGACATAATCAAACTTACAAACAAATTTAGCTTAGCTTAATTACACCTTAGTTTTTCACTAATTGTAATTTCATGATTTTAGTCTCATTGATTCAAACCAGTTAATATTGTAAGCATGCTATTTTAGTATTAGATATTATTATCATTATAATATGTGTGAAAACTAAAACTCCACAATTATAATATTTGAAAGAGGTAATTGAAAGGGTTAGAGCTTGAGGAACTCAAATCACACGTTTGTCATGCTTTGAGACCTAATTGAGCAGTTATAATGTTTAAGAGCAAAAGAAGAACTAAACTTTTAATTTAATGGTGGACCAAGATACTACTTTAGTGTGTGGCATTGAGTAATTAGGTTGAGTGAGGAGGGCAAAGAAGTACATTGCTCTCTATAAGTAAACTCCACTCTGCAATTGGAAGTACCCACTGACAGGAAACAAATATTTGCTTATTCCGCAGATGGCGGAAAATTCTTCAACTGAGCTGAACAAGCTTGTGTTTTTTTGTTTATTGCTGATACAAGTTGCAGTTTCTGAAATTATATTTGAAGAACGCTTTGAGGGTATTCTTATTTTCTTCTCTGTTCTTATTTTTTATGCTTACTTTATATAATATATACATGTGTTTCAATCAGTTACCATTGGTAGTTGGTTTGAGTTGGTGAATAGTTACATAATTGGTAATTAAATTGATGATTCATCATATATTTATATTTACTCTAGTCACGTGTGTGCATATATATATATATAGTATGGTCCATGTGTAATCAATTTTGCTTATTTAGTAAATTTTGCTTTCTTAGATCACTCTTCTCCACCAATGATTTCCAATACCAACTTCCATAACAATTGTTCTTTGTTTGTGTATGAAGAAAGCACCAGAAAAACTGTGTTGGATTTGTTTCATGTTTTCATTTCCAACTCATAATTTTGAACTGATAACTCCACGAGTGTAACATTTTTCCCCTTTTGTCTTTTGCTTTTCACAACTTTGTATGGCTTCTCTATTCACAAAGGCAAATGAAATAAAACGATGTAGAAGCCATCACTAATTGAAGTGAAAAACTGAAAAAACAGACCAAACAGCGCCTACCATATCAAAGGGTTTCAACTTATTGTTTGTTGGAGTTTGTGGTTTTTCAGTGATGATATGAACATATGATATGAGTGTGATAATGTGTTGGTTTTTGTGAAGATGGATGGCGAAGCCGGTGGGTAAAATCAGACTGGAAAAGCAGTGAGGGCAAAGCAGGTTCTTTCAAGCACACAGCTGGGCAATGGCATGGTGATCCGGATGATAAAGGTACTTTTAGATTTGATATAATTTCAATAGTACTTGCTCTTAGGTATCTAAATGTGAGTCTAGTTCTACATTGAGTAGAAATGAGAAAGTTGAGCAACATATAAAAAAACCCACAAATCCAATGTTTTAAGATTTTAGATTAAAGGTGGTGTCATTTTCTTGTGTAGGTCTAGTTCTTGTCTCATGAAAGTAAGTTCTTATTAGTAGATTTTAGCAACACATGAACATTTGCATATATATTAAAGGTATCAATGTTTAAAGGAATGGATTCTTCCTCTTTATCAACATATTAGGCTGAACAAGGGTAGGAAAGAAAGACAAACATCTAAGAGCCAATGATCCAGTTAGCATATCTGTTAAGTATGACAACATTTTGGAGTGAGGTTGTATTTTTCTTAATATAAATATAAATGTAAGAAACTTTTTGAGTAATTTGTTACGTATTCAAGTGTGAATCTAAGTCTCACATTGAGTAGAAATAAAAAAATTGAACAACATATAACAAAAATTCATAAACCTAATGTCTTAAGGTTTTGGGTTGTTCTTGTTTTATTCTTGTTTAAACTCTCCAATTACTACCACAAAATTTCAGTTAGTTGATACACTTTACATTCTGGGGAACTTCTATTTGTTTGCTTTTTAATATGTACAAAATGGTAGTAACTGGAAGTTGGTTCGTCTTGTGACTTGTTGCCATTTTGTGGAATACTGTAGGTATTCAAACATCCACCGATGCCAAACACTTTGCCATTTCTGCTAAAATACCTGAATTCACCAACAAGAACAGAACATTGGTCCTCCAGTATTCTGTAAAATTTGAGCAAGAGATTGAGTGTGGTGGAGGTTACATCAAGCTTCTCTCTGGATTTGTTAATCAAAAGAAGTTTGGTGGGGATACACCTTATATGTATGTTCCTTATTCCATGTTTTCCACTATGCTTTTGCTTCTTGGTTTTGTCTCCTAATGAATGGACCTTATTACACAGAAGACTCAAACATCAGTATTCCATACTTTAATATGTTGATAATTTATACCATTAAGCGTAGTTTTTTTTTTTTCACTTCAAGAGAGGACATTGCAACAGAATTTTGTTTCTTTACAAAATTTGGGAAAGGGTCTCTGGTTATAAAGTTAGTCCAATGTCAAATTGTCTAGAAAATGGGAAATTGAGGCATATAACTTGTAAATTCATATTGAACATTACTTGTTCATGGTTTATGATCCTACCCTTCTAGGTACTGGTTGTACTATTTTTATCATGTACCAAAGTCCTGCATGATAATGTGATGCACACTACATCAGATAATAGATTGAGAATTGGCAGACTACCTTAAAAGCAAATTTCTAAAACATGTTAATATATGTTAAGGTTTGCTGAGCAAAAGGTTTCATCATCTTACTGTGTTTAGAAAATAGCATCCAAGGGGTGAAATATAGCAATTTCAGAGGGTAGAAAGTTCTGTTCCGAATAACATATATAAGGAAAGTTTATTCAAACTTCTATTCCATATACATGTTATTTTTTTCTTTTTATTGGCTTGCTCTGATCATAACATCTCTTTCTTCACCTTACATTGTTTTTATTAAACACTTTATGTACCACATAGGTTGTAACTTCATTTTTTTTTTCTTCTTTGTCAATGTTTTCTATTTTTACCTTAAAAAAGGAAGGAAAGAAAGAAATATCCTGCTGACACATTTTCTATAGTTTAATGTTTGGACCAGATTTATGTGGCACTGATACAAAGAAACTCCATGTGATACTCTCCTACCACGGTCAAAATTACCCCATAAAGAAGGACCTACAATGTGAAACTGACAAGTTAACTCACTTCTACACATTCATTCTCAGACCAGATGCCACATACAGTGTGCTGGTTGATAATAGAGAGAGAGACTCTGGAAGCATGTATACAGATTGGGATATTCTTCCTCCACGAAAAATCAAAGATGTCAAGGCCAAGAAGGTTTCCTTTTAAGCTGTTTTATTCAGTAGTAACTTCAGATGTTACCTTTGGCATATTATGATGATTTTGGTCTTCTACATATCCTATAACAATACTATAACTCGGTTTAGATATCCTGTTTTACCATAAAGAGAATCATCATATCCCAATCAGATTATATTGTTGAAATATCTTTTTTGTTTCTAACAATAGCTTGTATTTTGAAATTAAAACATCTTCCAAATTGCAGCCTGCAGACTGGGAAGAAAGAGAATACATTGAAGACCCTAATGATGTCAAACCTGAGGTATCCAAAATCTCTAACTTTTCCCTCTAATGATAATAGAACAAGAAGTTGGTAGTTTTGCTCCATGAGATAACAAGCTCATTTATTTGGTTATTTCTATTGCAGGGATATGATTCAATCCCAAGAGAAATTCCTGACCCAAATGCTAAAGAGGTTAGTTTTAGTTGCTTGCTTATCTAGCTTGATTAATTACTGGTTTTCTGATATGATGACTTCTCAATAAAAGGATTAATTCGTACAATTTTTCCCTTTTAATTAGCCTGATAACTGGGATGAAGAGGAAGATGGGAAATGGAAACCACCAAAGATACCGAATCCAGCATACAAAGGACCATGGAAAGTAAAGGTTTGTTGATCAAGTTTGGGGAGCTAACCATTGTGGCTCAAAAATTAACTTTTCCTTATTCTTTTTCAGCTTTCTTTTATAGTCCATTTTCTCTTACTTGCAACCTCAATGTTGACAGAAAATCAAGAACCCTAACTACAAAGGGAAATGGAAAACTCCATGGATAGACAATCCAGGTATGTTCAAATGTATATCTTGGTTCTCTGTGATAATTTCATATATTTTTATGCTACTAAGGAAGACTTAATTTTTTTTTTTCCTTTTTCAGAGTTTGAAGATGACCCAGATCTTTATGTGCTTAAGCCTATCAACTATGTGGGCATTGAAGTTTGGCAGGTATGATGAATGTAAACTTCCACATTTGGTGTTGGCTTGTTATACCATACTATAGACCTCTCTCCATGAAGTGCAAAGCTGTTAGGCTATAATAGGTGGATACAGTTAACATAAGCCAAATATTCTGTTTCAGGTTAAAGGTGGTTCAGTTTTTGACAACATTTTGATATGTGATGATCCTGATTATGCAAAACAAGTTGTTGAGGAAGTGTTTGCCAACAGGGAGGTGAGTATATTATTTTTGTTAACTTTGTATAGCATTGTCTAGAAAACTTAATCAAGTCTTTTGAAGTCAAGTTTAATTTGCCTAAAAAAATGTCCATTTAGTAAATAAAAGTGTATGCAGTTCTCCTTAATATGTGTCTTTTCTCAAGATACATGTTATGACCCTTAATTTTTGACATCTCAGATTGAAAAGGAAGGTTTTGAGGAAGCAGAGAAAGTGAGAAAAGCCAAAGAAGAGCAGGTACATGGACATACCCTTTTGAGTTCCATCATCCATATTGAGTCAAGCAGGTTGCCTTTTTCCAGGATCCTAACTCTTTTTTCTGCAGGAGGCTCAAAGAGCAAGAGAAGAAGGTGAAAGGCGTAGACGAGAGAGAGGTCATGATCGTAGATACCGGGACAGATACAGAGACAAATACAGAAGGGTATGTATCATACATGAATACATTCAATATTTATGCTTTTCCTTTTTTTAATGAATCTTCAATCCCTTTTGAGGACAAAACAAATGTCATAGGTACTGGTTTGGAACAAAACTCCAGTACTAGAGCAGTGTTCTGGTATTTAAAAAAATTGTTTTTGAACTATCCCCTCTGTTAAAATATGTGTGGAAGGTAAAACCAATTATGGAGTGGTAAATAATATTCTCCATGATGTTCTTTTTTCAAAGAAAAAGGGTTCTTTCCATGGTTTATGTATGTTTTAGATGCTGATTTTCCCAATACTTTCTGTTTGCCTTGTTTTGCAATAATGACAAACTTTTCTAACACTTGGTTGTTTTTCTCTGTCCAGCATCGCCATTACGAGGATTATCATGTAAGTTGAATTTCTTTTAGTCTCTCTAATGTTAGATTCATTGAAATAGAGGTGGCATTTTTATGGTCAATCTCAAAGTTGTTTACTTTTTTTGTATTTTCCGTGTCATAACAATTATTACAATACATCAATCAAAAAAGTTAAACATGAGAAAGAACTTGTCTTTGTGGAATGGGTGGGTGTGATTGAATTGCCATCTTTCTGGATGTTGTTGTCCTAACAAGTATGACTTTCTTTGATCTACAGGACGAGCTTTGATGGGATAAAACTCCTTCTCACTTATGTGGTTGATAAGAATATTTGGATTGTTATGAATTGTAGTTGATGCCATGTTCCATCTCATGTTAATTTCTAAGGGGAACTTTTTAAATTAAAGTAGTATATTTGTCACATATCAGTGTATTATTTTGGTTTTGTCTTCTTTCGGTTGTAATGCATTTCTTATAGGAAAATTATCTTGGGAATTCATGTCCATTTTGTCATTGATTCGAAGCTTGCTACAAGCAACAAAACCGAGGAACAAAAATCTTACAATAGACGAGAGTTTAGAGAGATTAATGTATTTCCAAATATCAAATATATGGTATGCATTGGAAGAGTAGAATATTAACAGTTGAAATAAAAAGAATTAATATTGTTATTAACTCGGCTAAGTCATTTACAATTCATAAATAAATGATAAAAAAACTCTAAATACCTAATAATGTGTGAAACTTAGAACTTTGGCAATATTCAAATACAATAGAAAAGATTGTGAGAAATTGTTGACATGTTTGGGGTTATTCAAACTCTATTTCTTGTATAATTTAAATTTAGCGAAAATGTATTGTCACTGCAATAGTCTTCCACCCATTTACATAGGAATTTCATTTTTATAAAGGAAAAAAAAATGAAAGCAAGAAAGTTTCTCGTAGCTCAATGCTCCCTTTGCAACCTTGCTAGGATCACCTATGCTGCTTTTAGTCAATAGTTGTAAATTAAGTAAAAGTAAATTAAATAAATCGACCAACTAAAAAAGAATTTGCGAAACACAGAATATATGCCTTGTTTGTTTAAAGTTATTCAAAACGAGTTGACTTCAAACATACCCCTGAAGGCCGAAGCCGGAAAAGGAACAGAAAACATATGATTAGTTTTTTCCTATATAATGTTTGCAGATAGGAGAGACAAAAATTAAAAATATATATTTCTTATTAGACAAAATTAGTTTATGTACAAATTAATTTATTAAATTTCTCTCATTTAAAATATTTTTTATAAGACAAAATTAGTTTATGTACAGATTAATTGACAATACATTTTGGAATACACGAATTATTAAATGCAGAAATAGTCATGAAGATGTGCAAGGAGAAGTTGAAACGTTGCATGAGATAAAATCATCAAAGCATTAATAATGGAATATTTAGGTATATAGGTTCCATTCGAGATAATTTTGGCCTTGAATGTAGCAGTAGCAGATAAGAAAAATGTTTTAAGCAAAAAAAAATAAATATAAAGAACTCGATAAAAAATTTATTCATTCTTGATTGGTGCTTTTTTAACAAAAAGTCATTATCTCAAACTAGGAGTTGACGAAGTAGATGAATTAGATCAGTTTTATTTCGAATTATAATGAATTCAATAAAAAAATTCATTAATCTATTTTGGTCTATTAAAAGTTCAATTCATCCAACGCTAACACAGTATCACACTAGGGAACCAGGATGATAAAGCTGTAATATCTTTCTTATTCGTGATCGCCTGGTTTTCGCATAGAAAATAGTTGGTACCTTCCCCCAACTCTATCAAAGTTGGTTATCTGTATTTAGTGAATGCAAATAACTTCAATTGTAAATTCGTTGTTATCGCGGCCATAAACAAATAGCGGTGAATTACGCAAAACCTTTAATGGGCACAAATGGCCCCAGAAACATCACACAATATTAGGGAACCAAAGTGATATTCGTGTCAAAATTTCAATATATAACAATAATTAGTCAATCTAAATTGGAAAACTTAAAGACGTAGCTGTTTCAATGCTTACAAGCGAATCGGATTAAAATTTCTTTTCATATGGGCACAAAGCTTTTAAAAATGCAATTAAAATTATTAAAAATGCTACATAAAGGGTCAACCTAAGATTTCATTCAAGGCCAATGTCCTCAAATAATGCTTTCCGAGGAAGAGGAAGAGGAAGCTAACTTATCATCTTCTACGCACAGCCCCGGCACTTGGTCCACGCTGTACTGCAGATCCTGCCTGCTGCTGCGCTGGAGCACCAGGTTGCCCGCCAGGTTGTTCTTCGGGCATATTCATAGCTTGAGTTACGGCATTCATTACTATGAGTCCAAGAGGGATCAGGTACATCCACTGGTATCGAGAAAGATTCCAGATGAAAAATATTAATTCAGAAATACACACATTTATAGTTTATTTTGAGAAGAAAAAAAAAACAAAGTTGTGGCTGCAAAGATCATGCCAGCTAGTATACTCACATATTTAGCCCAAAAGGACCTCTCTATTGGCTTTACAGCCTCACCATCTCCCTCCTCCCCACCAACATCTTCAGCAAATATTGGAGCTCTGCGGAAGCAAAAATATTTGTTGAATTAAAAACACAGAGCACACTAGTAAAAACATGTCAAAATGATGATGGATGCAGCAGCTACTTCATGTATGATTTTAAAAAGCCAAAAGCAAGAGGTTCAACCTTTGTTTTTCCCTAGCATATTATATCAGATAGAGACGATATTAATCTTCATCAACGAACTCTAGACAAATTCATAGAAACATTTGGTTGGGAAATCTATTTTCCCTTTCTGATTTCCGCATAATTTTGTTTTATTCCATTGGGTGATACTTCAGGAAAACATGCTTACATTGGAAACAAACTATTTTTTGTTATTTTTTAAAAACTGGACATGAATTCAGAAAACAGTTCAGAGCAAGGGACATATTCAATTATTTTCAGTGTAGTTGTATTTTAAACAATGAGCATATGAGAAATGTTAGTCGCGCACTCTCTAAAACACTCAATAAAAGAACGGATATACAGTTAACGATGTGATGTGATTACAGACTAAATACAAGTAAATAATTGTATATTTGTAGTTTGCAGAAAAATCAGTGAATAAAGAAAGGAGTGTGAAACTTGAGGAAGAATATGTTGATAAAGACGGACAATCAAGGTATAGTGCGAGGCAAAAGACGAGAAATTGAATATCAGAATAATTGCAGTGCAGAAATAGCCATGGAACAATAGTTAAAAGTCCTTATCCCTTGATAATATAATCGGCAAAATATAATCAGCAAAAAGGCCACAAAAGCCTCAAAGAACCAGAGGTCGAATTATTACAAGGAAAAGACACCTCTGTGGTAGAATATAGGAGGAAAAGGGGTAACAATTTTCAAGTTTTCAAGTATCAATTTGAAATTAACTAAATTTAAGCATTAGGAAGGGAAAAATGATAATGTTAGTGCAAGAGAAATTACATGGAACATTGAGAAAAGACCTTTAGTCTCAAAAGTATGGACTCAAATTTAATACAAGAAGCTCATATTCACAGGCAAATTCATCTAAGCAGACCTTCTATACCAGTGATAAATATATGAGAAAACCAAACACTATGCCTTATTGAAATTCCTTTTCAAGAATAATTAAAGAAAGGCAAAGAAAAAGAAAAAAACGTATTTTCCATTTTTTTAATACTGCTGCTAGTATTACCTTAGCCGCCATGACCTAGAAACACTGTATATGCCGCTTTTCTACTACTATCTGTATATTAATTAGAAGCTATTGCTATCTGTATATCAATTAACAATTAAGAGAGGAACTATCAATCATAGTACACGTACCTTGGTGCCTGTTCACTGTTCTTTAGAACTGTGTGAGACTTGAAAGACCACTTTGCAGGCTAAAGCAAAAAAAAAAATATGCATAATATTAGCATTTGCAAATCTAAAATCAGGCAATAGAAATTAATTTTAAGTTTGCACAAGGCTTATAAATTGATTTGAAGACATGTACATTGGGTTCTTGCCCACCTGATAACTCTCAAGAACAAGGATAAGATGTGGGATGATATGTTAACAAATCAACCAGAACATGACTATAGATAATAGAATCCTCAGGTTGTTTCTAAAGGCGTAAACATGCTAATTTTACTCTTTCAAATAAGCACGGATCCGGTATAATACATTAACAAGTTAACTGTCTTCTGTCAAAATTACCCCAATCAGCTTTGGATCTAATCACACTTTTATCTTGAAATGCAAGATCATAAATTATATCTTTTGCCGTTGACAAACAGCCATCATCATAGAAGCTTAACAAATAACTATATAATAAAACCATTGAATAATTATTCATTTATACACAGTATTGACATACAACAATCATTCTAGATGCTTAAATAACTATAATTATATATGCCAAAAACAAAACAAACGAGCTGAACAATTTCTGTATTTATACCATTATGTGTGTCAAGGAAGAGATAGTATTATTGACTCCCGGTACTCTGCCTTTTCAGGAAGTCAACAGTGTGTGTACAACAAGAGACAGATAAAATAGATGACAACAAAATATGTTGAGAAGTTTTAAAGTTTAGCTAAGCTCAATGAAAGCAAGAAATAAGAGCAGTTGTAAAAAGTAGAATTGACTTACAAGCTTCAGTTGTCTAGGATAAGGGCAAGCCCCTGCGGCACCATAATTGACAGCCAAGACATTAACACCTTCCTGAAACAGAAAAACTGAAAGTGAGTCTCAATGAATTAAAAAGAGATAAATGTGAAGTAGATATGTAAGAAAACCTATACGACCAAAGTTCAGTTTTGTCTCCTGGTTGAAGTATTCTACACTATAGCGTAGGGAAAACCACCCATGGTCCCATGGTTTCTAGTTTTTTCCATCTACATAAAATGTGTAGAGGAAAATACTAATATGTACCCTTAAGGCACTTGCTGAGGAATAAAAAATATAAAGTCAAAAATGAAAAGTAAACAATATAATGGATCAAAAATTGTTTCAAAAGGTAGCAACAGAGTTCTTGTTGGGTCAAAGGGGTTTCAACTGTGTACCTAACAGTAAAGATTTGTGGTGGTGAGAATAAAGTTTCATGAGAAGGTTATTTCTACAAAGAACTCAAAGGCTAGAATGAATAATAAACTTGGATAGTTACTAGAGAGGCTGATCAAAACTGTGTTTTTTATTGTAGAATCTAAGAAATTAAGAATTTGAAGTAAAGTAAGCACAAAAGAAGATGGACAACATAATTAAGTGAAACCTAAAGAGAAACCATTACAAAGAATTTACTCTAAATGAACTTTATTGAAATTTTGAATTTGATGAAACATACATAGTTACTTGATATACATGTAGCTTAATTGACATAACGAGGCACGACTACGAAGATTTTATTGTTGTTATATAACAAATTCATTTGTAATCCACATTCCTAAAACTATTTACAAAGAGATGAAGTAAAGCATGCCATTATCTCAAGATCCACTGCCTGTGAACAGAAAACCCATCCTATTCTACATATTCCTTCTACAAACTTGATTACCCAAATCTACATCATAACATAAGACTTCCAATACTTTTCCCCATTCCAGAAAACAGCTGAGTCTAATTATCAAGTGACACAATATATCAGAATTTGAACTCGAAGGAGAAATTATCTTTGAAAACACAAGACCACAGATGCAGCATAAAGAGCATATTTTACTGTAATAAGGAAAATTACCATGTGTATTACAAAATGCTCCTCCAATCCATCCCCCGGAAGACATCGCTGAATTCAGAAAGGCAAAACTGTTAGTTCTACTTGGAGGCAATAGCTCAAAAAGTCACTGCAATACCAAATAAAGGAGCCACAGCCACTACAACAGTGATCAATGCAATGAAAGCATAAAAAGGACTAAAGCTTTTGAAAGACTTTCTTAAAGTGAAAAAGGGTACCGGCAAAAACAAGAGAAATAGAAAAAAAGGAAACAAACCATCCTTCATAAATATCACAAGATGAGCAGAAAAAAACATGCCAGACATTATTGGAACAAGGTTGCTAACTACCATAACAAAGTACCCCCTTACTTACAGCACCAAAACAATGCTACAAAAAGAACAAACAAACCAAGGACCCAAAAGCTTAACACTCCTCAAGCACAAACCCAACAACTAAACCATTGTACTACTAAAAAAGGAACCTTATTTTCTCATTCATATTTCATCCTATCAATAGACAAGAACTTGGTTCATGTTCATATTTACCGCTTTCACTGAAGAAATAATATATTCCCGGCCAGGTGGACTCAAAACATTGGACGGCAATCTAATCCTATAGAAATCATCTCCTCGCAACAGTTCCTGTAATATGAGAAGAGTGTCATTATACAATGCAAACAAGCCAAAATACAAAGACAGTCAAACATACATAAATAGTCCAATGGAAACAAACAATTACTTGGAAATTCTTCTGCTCAATATCAGTCAAAGGATCCCGCTTAAACCGCAGCTTCGTCAGCGTCTATCACAGATCAAAACCGGTTTTCAGCACAACAACACGAATCTCGCATAAATTCTATCCAGTACAATTCAGTGGAATTGGAACTACCGCGACAGAACATTAGCGGATTTAAATAGAAGCAGATTCGAAGCGAATCGCAAATCAACTCTTCAAATTATAATAATAAGCAGAGGAGAGGGAAGGAACCTGGCCGCCGTGGCTCCAAGTCTTGAGGCGAGCAGAGAAATTGCCGGCGTCGGAGAAATCGGAGTCGCCGAACGCGTGTTGGAGAGTGAACTGGATCTTGGAATCGGAGGCAGACTCCGAAAACCTCTTCCGAGAGGTAGAGGTGGCGGCGGAGGAAGGTGGAAGCGAATCGGAGTGGAAGGAGGAGGAGCGTCCACCTTCGATGCCGAACTCTTCGTCGTCAAGGAGAAGCTCGTCGGATTGAAAACCTAGAGCGCAAGTTAGCAACAGAGTCACCGCCACAACCCACCGGAAGACTAACAAACCCATTCTTTCGCCGTCTACTTTCCCAAAGCCCGTGTTAGTGTTCTGTGCACAGTGGTTAGTAATTGAATTCGTTTTTCTTTTACTTGACCTCTAGTATCATGTGGGGAATTTCAATTCTATTTTTTGTATTACCTTATATGTAATTTTCAAATAATTTAATTTAATAACTACTAATCGAAAACTTCGTTACCCCTTTGTGATATAATGCTAAATCACATTTGCTTCATCTTTAGTTTAAAATAGATCATTTTCTTATATTTTGATAGAATACATGTTTAAATAAATACTAATCTTTTTTTAGTAAATAATGTTTAATTTTACTATTTTTTTGATGAATTAACGTTACCTTTTATTTCAAAAATAACATATTAACTTAAAATTAAATAAAAATATGAAAATTTAAGAAAAAAACTATTTTTATTATTAAATATAAAAAATTTAAAAAATATATTTATTTCTTTTAAAATTAACATTATTTTCTTATATTATTAAAATAATAAAATCTGTATTTTTTCAGGTATACTTGTATTGAAATCATATATAAAAATAATAATATATTAAAGAATTTAATTATATATTGCATAGTTATTTATTTATTTATTTATTTATTTTATATCAAATAATATTTTTAAATATAATTTTTATATTTAATAAAATGATTTATAGTTTAGTTACTGCATAATTTTTGATGATATTTTAAATATATAATATTTAAATTATTCATTTTTACTTTTAAAAATATTTTTTTTATATTTTGAATTTTTTATTTTTCATAGTTATTTTATTTAATCTTTAGTCAATAATATATCTTTTCAACTAAAATATGTAAGGTAAATTTCAAGAGATATAATTGTGGATTTAAAAACTATAGAGGTTGTAGGTATTGTTTTATTAAGAACATGGAAAAAAAGTAGGTGTTTATTTTAAAAATAAAAGTGTGAATGTTATTTCTGATGATAAAATGGGCACCCTCTATTTATTTTTATTTTTCTTTCAAGTTTTGTTTGAAAATAATACTAAAATATTTTTATTTTAATAAAATAGTTGTACGATTTTTTATTTTATCCATTTATCTTTGTCTAATAAAAAAAATACATGTATAAATTAATTAAAAATTCAAAGACAAATAAGGTTATAATACAATAAAAAAAAATGCTTATTTTTTTATCATCAATAGTTAATTTAATTAATAATTAGGTAATTAATAATTAGGTAAAAGAGATATCTCTACTCATATGCAAATGATAGTTTAGGCTATATATTCATTACATCATATTTAAAAAAAACTTCCTCAAGATATCTCACTATACAATCTAAGTAAAGTATATCAATAACCTAAGTACAATCCAATTATAACATTATCCTTAAAAAAAATCAAATACATAGTGCAAGATAATAGTCAAAATATATTGTAATGCAATAAAATTTTATTTTTCACTGTCCACGACCGATCAAGCATTTATTATATTTCAAGCACCACACCTCTTATGAATTCACATTAGTGAAACGATTAAAACTCTGTATATGCATCTTATTTGTATTCCAACCTCCAAACTTATTCCTTCACCACAGTTGTCTCTATATATAATTGTCTCTATATATAATTTATAATGGTAGTTACTTTGTATACTTCATTCATTTTTGCCACGTGTACGCAATTAACATACATCCTTACTTCTTAGTTAGTATAATTCCGAAAGTATACACCAACTGCCTATACCATAAATAGATCTTCTCAAGTGTGAC
>Ga0099825_1005134_pt1 | contig 16948 bp, 8 predicted proteins | sample SiratroredBW_FD_76838 | JGI IMG/M metagenome (GOLD analysis project Ga0099825, IMG submission 76838) | Root nodule microbial communities of legume samples collected from California, USA - Siratro red BW | ecosystem: Host-associated > Plants > Roots > Nodule | place: USA: California | collected...
CAACAAAGTAGGAGTTAGTTAGAAAAGGTGAGCTGGCAGGAGAGTGGGAGGGGAGGTATTAGAGGAGAGAAAGAGTGTGGAGGGGGACACGAAAAGATATTATAGTTTGAGGACAGAGAAAGATCTTCTCTGAGGAGCTTTTGCTCTGGTTTTGCTTTGTAGCCATTTTCTTTCACAGTGAATACAGTATTATTCAGAATATTAATCTATCAATACCTGTCAATCATTAACAAAAAAGGAACTCCCTCACCCTTTTCATGGTTGGTCTCAATATATAGACCAACCTGACAGACCGAAACACCGCCTATGCCTTGTTTCACAAATTCCTAATACACACTCGTTCACCATCCTTCTATCTAACGTTACTCTCTTCTGCTGGAACAACCTTGCCCGAGGTTAAAATCTGGAAATTGGTTCGTAATCACATCTTCTCATGTAGCTGCTTCAGTTCTCCCTTCACTCCACTGTACCAGCACCTAGTGCTCTGGGACACTGTGTACATGCTCAACCCATCTATCCAAATCCTGTCTTGGAGAAAATTGAGACAGGACGTTGAGGTTCCTGTGGCAACTTTTATTCCAATTGGTGATTTCCCATGGCCAGTTTCAATTGTGACACATGAAAAACTGGGTGAATGCGGGCATTATTTGTTTAAAGATCATTATAGTTCTGATTCTGTATTTTGTTTAATTATCAAGTACCATATCTAAGTTCGTATCAAGTAATCTTTTACCTAACAGACAAACAATTTTCCTAAGGTATCGGGTAAGTTGAAGGAACAAAGGCTAAAAAGGTTTTCTTTTGATACAATTTGCTTTATGCAAAGTTTTGTGGTGAATAAAGTGTTTTGTTGAACAATTAAGTTGCTCTAATTTATGGGTTGCCTACTCAATTGTGTAGTCAATTAATTTCTTGTTTTAGTTGCTTATTTGATTTTGAGAGTAGCTAGTGTGATGTGCCAAGCATGTGTTATCTCTTTCTGCATCTTATGTCTTAGGCTGTTTCAAGTTCGAGGAAAGCTGTAGGACCTGCCAATGTGTTCCTTTACAATGTCCCCTTGTAAGTTTCTTTTTTCCCTTTTTCTTTTCCCAATCTTGACGTATGATGTTATATTTGTTGTATTAAAGGCTTCTTTTTGAGCCATTGAAGAACTAAAGTATGAAGTATGATGTTGTGCTGCATATTATCTAGGTGCATTATCAATATTATATTTCATAGTAGTAGCTGGAATTTATGTGATAATATCTCGTAAAGCAGCCAACCATTCCAATCCCAAAACCACATCTGCAACTCCCAATCTGAAAAAATAGAAATCTTGCTGCATTTCAACACCATGTAATTTCAGCTGAACTGTTTACAGACTCCACTACACAATACCTTGTGGCCATCTCCCGCTTCTGCAAAATAGCTTGAAGTTTTTGTCACGGGTAACTTCAGGTTATCCACCACCTTCGTTGAATGGGCTGCACCACAATCTATCAGAACCGCCACCATACAATTCCTCAGCTGTCCCACAACTTAAGAGATTTCTTGGTGGTGAAACCTAGTATGTTGTGCAAAGACAATTAGGCTTTACTGCTTCATTAACTACTTCTATTATACCTTCCTCAGACATCCCGGCTTCCTCCTTCTCTCCTAATATCATCATATTTAACTGTTTATTCTTGCATACATGATTAGGCCAAAATTTTTCATCAGAACGGAAACATTTCCCTTTCTCTCTTTTTCTTGTACTTGTGCATGATCCAACCTTTGATATGGATTCCTTCTCCTAACAGTGTTAGGAAAAATCTTATTATTAGCAAAGGCTTGAGGTGCAAAAGTTCTTGCCTTAGAATTCTTGGGTGCGCAAGATACCATTCTTTTGTTACAAACTTGAACTAGGGTAGGTTTGGAAAGATCCATTGCTGCTTCCTTCTTGAATCCCACCCCTATTATTCACAGCCCAATTCTTTTCTTCAATTCTCCTCACTTCGTTCATAGTTTCCGATAGTTTTTGAGGTTCATACAATCTCAGTTCTGCTCTCACATCTTCTTTCAACCCATTCATAAAAATTTCCAACAAATACTACTCTCCCAGACCTTGAACAGAACCAGCATATTTGTCAAACTTAGTAACATATTCTTGCTCCAAATTATCTTGCTTCTGTGCTAATAAAGAGTGGAAGGGATTACTCAGACGCAGGTTCAAATCTCTCCATTAATACCACCGTGAATTCTTCTCAACCCAAATTTGGGTTATAGGATTCCCACCACTGAAACCACCCTAACACATCACCTTCTAATGCCACCATAATCTTCTCAGCAAGCACAAACCCCTGAAAATAACGTTAGAGCTTCATTATCTACTCAAACACATCCTGTCCCCAAAACGTTGGAATGTCAAGTTTCTACCATTTTTTTTGTTTCACCTAAATCTGTTGTTATATCATCTCCTGATCCCTTAGTACTATTTTCACTTGTTGATTCATTCCCATATTTTTTTTTCTAAGAGCTCCTTTCCCATGTTCCCTGTAATTTTCCCAACATCAATTCTAACCTCATTAGTTGTGATTCTTGTTCTGAAAATCTTGCTGAAATGGTTAATTGGTTCTCCTCCATGATTTTCTCAGTTGTTAACTCATCCCTCAATGGTGTTCTTTCTTTTATTCATTCCCAGCAACCACAAAGCTCCTAGATCATAACTCTGATACTAGTTGATAGAAGTGGGATCAAATTAAGACCAGGAAACAATAACCAAAGAAATAAGTGTTGCAAGTGTCATCAATTGTCACAATGGAATCTTAACGCTTGGGTTGCTACGTTCTTAAGTAGAAAGAGTTACACCTTACTTATCAACTATAGCTTTTAGTCAAGTGGTAAGGACTCGATCCAACAATTGGTATCAGAGTCAAGGTCATAAGTTTGATTCCTAATGAGACAATTGTTTAGAGGAAAGTTGTTGTAGATTGCACAATTGTCTTGTGGTGTAGGCTAGGTGACCGAGTCACAATCAAGAGTTCAATTTCTAGTGAGACAGTTGTTGAAAGGGAGATTAGGTGGACCAAGCACAATCAAATTGTGGCGCTTGGCTTCTACACTCTTAATTAAAAGGAATTATAAACTAATTATCAACTATAACTTTTGTCCTAATGGCAAGCGTTCAATACAACAACAAGAAGCTTTTTATTGGTATTAAAGAACTTCCTCAAACAGAACAGTTCTCTCTTGAATTGCTTTTAAGTGTTTCAAGGAACCTAAACCTCCCACACAAAACTATACAGTTGAACTACTAATAACTTCCTTTAATAATCGTCTCTGGCATCTGCCCACCCCCCGTCCCCGCCCATGCTTTCTCTGATGATAGAAGGTTGTCTTGTTCTATCAAGATGTTATCTGCATTCTTTTACTAGCTCATCACAATTAGGTTCCCTAATCTATCTTGTATTCCCAATGGAAATTTTACCCTTCTCTCCTTGTCTTTTAGTTTAACATGTTTTGGTCATGACCTCAAACCAAGAAATGATAAACTCTACCATCAAATGTATTGTTTGGGTTACTCAAATCTGTGAAAAGAGTGTCATTTTTTTTACATTACGCTTTTCAACACCTGCCCCATCTCCTTATTGTGCTTGATGCAACTTTCACAGCACAAAATGATATTACCGAAAGAAAGAATTGATACTTGGTTGAAATTACTAGTACCTTACGTCACCGTTATGTACCTCTTCACTTTGGGATGATGCATTTCTGACATGTGAACAGCATTTCTTCATTTGTTTTGTGCAATCATTCTCCTACTCGATCGTGTATTGCAGATAGACTTTTTACCTAGTTTCTCTCCTTATCTTTAGTTTAACATGTTTTGGCCGTGACCTAAAATTAGGTATATTTAAACTTTCTACCAAATCTCTACAATGTATTTCTTTTTGGGTTACTCATGTGTCCAAAAGGGTTCTCATAGTTTTTTTTACCTCAACTTCAACAATATATTGTCTTTACCGAGTTACTCTGTTTTTGAGACCTGCACCTTCTCCTTCACTGTACCTGATGTGAAAGTCACTACAAAACCTTTGTATATTTGACCTATCGGTTTAGCTCCAATTGTTGCTTTTGCTCCACCTCCATTGTCTGCTTACCAACAATGGAAACAAATTCCACTGACATTCCAGCTACTTTGTCTCTTTGGATTTTGTGTCTATTCTTAACATATGAAGCCACAACTAAACAAATTGGTGCTAGGCAATGTTGCATGGTGTGAGAGCTTTACACTCATGGCATTTGGGAACTTGTTCCCTTAACTCCTGACAAGACTAGTAATGGTTTGGGTTTTTACAGTAAAGATTGGATCTAATGGTCATGTTGACAGTTTTAAAACTCACTGGATGACCAAGGGTTATGCAAAATTTTGGTCTGGCTTATGTGAACACCTTTTTCTTCAGTGATCAAAATAACTTCTGTTTGTCTCTTTCTTGCCATGACTACCATACATTGACTTCTACACTAGTTGGATATTAAATATGCCTTGTTACATGGTAAGTTGCATGAAGTTTATATGTATCAGTATCCAAGTTTTAGTGTTTTTGGAGTCTTGTCTTGTATGTTGGCTCTGTCATTCTCCCAGAGGTTTGAAGTAGTCTCATAATGCCTGGTAGTTTGTCTGTTTTATCTCCGCCTTAATACATTTCACCATAACTCGGTGTGAAGTTGATTCTCTATTTTCTCCGTTGATTCTTTCATACGGGCGGTGCATTTATTTTGTCATCTATGTTGATGACATCATCACTTGTAATGACATAATAAAGACTCAAATCTCACCTTTTTATTTAGTTTTAGACAAAAGACTTGGGACCCTCGAATACCTCTTAAGGATAGAAATTTTCCAATTCTTTTCTTATATTGCATTAGCCAATAAAAGATGCTTTGATATTCTGAGACTGATATGTTTTATTGTCATCTCAGTTATATTCTAATGGGCCCCAATGTGAAGCTTCTACAAGGTTAAAGGGGCCGTTTCGTAGGGAAACTCAACCATCTCATTGTCACCATACCTGGAATCACCTTTATAATTAGAGTGGTAAGTCAATTTTTTAATTCCACTTGTGATAGTCAATTAGATGTTGTCATACATATTTTTTGGTACATAATGATAACTACTATATAAAAAAAATAAAGGAAATGCAAAAATTATTTGTTACTCTAATATGATTGGGCAGGATCATCATCAAACAAGAGACCCACTTCTAGGTTTTGTGGTCTTATCGGAGGAAATTTCGTTTAATTGAGGAGAAAGAAGCATAACGTAATCGCTATATCCGGTAGAGGTTGAAAATTGTGCAATGGTATCGGTTGCATGCAAGTACGTGGCTAAATTAGGAGAAATTCAGTATATGAAACTTGTATGTAACAATCAAGTTCTCCTTCACATTACATCAAATCCAATCTTTCTTGATCGGGCCAAACACAGATAGATTGTCACTTTGTAAGAAAAAATGTGTTTTAAGAGGAATTATAAATGACTTTGTCGACTCCAATGACTAGTTGATCGACATTCTCAGCAAGTTCTTGGAAGCTTTCATCTTGACTACATTTTAGCAAGCTTGACATTGTACTTCAACCGGAGGTGAGTGTTGATGGCATATTGGTACATGTTAAATATGAAAATAATTGTCCCTATAAAGAAGGGATGTTGTTACAACAATTTATGGGTTTAATTTATTCTTTTGTATTTGTGATTGATTTTGTTGTACCCTATAATGTGCTCACATACTACACAATATTCAGATATGTTCTTTTTGTACAAGTGATTTGTGTCGTTATGTTTGCTAGTTAAAAAACATTACTTGAACCAAAAGACATTGGGTTTGAACGGTTTGGTTAGAATACTATCCAAATAACATCCTAATTCAAATCAAGAACTGATTGTTAGAACTTTCTAGACCTTGTAGTTTTGGAAAAACCGTCTCTTTCTTCCTGATTTCGTTGTGGTCTTGGTGTCATATTTATCAGTATTCATTTTACCTCTATATTTGGTTTATTATTTTCCATGCGTCCCCTCTATATTTGGTTTCCTTGCTTCTAACCAAATTTGGCCAATCTTGTATTTTCTTTCAGAATTATAAACCAATTTTTTGTTCCCATTATATTGTCTAGACCGAAACACGGTTTCCTTAATGTTTACACTTTTAGATGTTTTTCACCACTGAAATAGTGCAGCACACACTGATGTGTTCTGAGCTAAATGTCACAGGATTATAAAAACCGTCTTTTATGTCTTTATCCCTGATAACTGTTAGATATAATTCTTTGTTTGATATTTGTAATGGGGATTTCATTAATATTCTATGTTTCACTCTTTTAAATCGGAAATCAATTGGGGGATAAATAATGCACCATGTAGTGAGATTTAATTTCCTTTTCTGAATATATTGTTTATTTATAGAATAATAAAATTGATTTCTTTAAATTTAATCTGTTAATTAAATTTGTTTTAATTTTAACTTGCCTTTCATGTCTTGTAACTATTTTCTAAATACTGAGTAATTTTTTTTTAAATTTGACAATATAAATCTGTGTAGCAAAACTGAAAGCATAATAATATTGTGAAACAAAATTGTTATTCAAGTATAGTAAAAGATGGAGTATTTTAACTAAAACACATTTGCTATAATATAGTCAACATTTATCGTTAAATTTATATAAAAATGGAATGCAAATATTGTAAGGGGAAAAACCAATAGTTTTCTTTATTTTTCTTATGAAGGGGTATTTAGGCCCTTTGGGTTAACTTTATTCACAATCCTCTACAGGTGCAAGAAAAGCTGCACCAGTTGTTCTTGTCTAAGAAGTCAAACTTTTTTTGTATACATTTTACCGTACCTCAAATTAGTTTGCAGAGCTAAAAGCATGTGCAGTTTTACAAAATTACATCTGATTCCATTCTGCATTAATTCCATTGAAGGGCTTGGAAATAATGTCATCCCTAAAGTTATCAAATCATGAAATGGGAAGGACACATTACATTAAAAATTGGGAATATCATTCTATTTGTAGTTTTTAACTCATTCCGATTCTATTCATATCCAGTGGAATTATCAGGCATATTAGTCACCCTGACAGCAATATAATATGAATATGATACACTTTGATGACACAACTGGAAAACCCACAAGAGAGTAAACAATTCAGATGCTGAAAATTTTAAATTCTTGAAAGGAAAATGTTGTGCAGATGACTCGACCCACTTGATCGAATAAAAACATTCTGCTAATCTTTTTATCAGTTTGATTCCAAAATGCATTCTTCTAAGCTGGGAGAAGTAGAATTGGTAGATCTAGCACTCCACCAAGTGGTTCTAAAACAAAAGCAAGGATTCTTTTTCCTACTTTTCTTGGTGCCCCTCTTAATGCTGATCACGTAATTGCTAATAATTCCTTTCTGCGTTTTCTTAATAAATCTTTTGAATGCTTCCATTATTTCCTGTGCTAAGGTTCTAGTCGTGGAAACAGCTTTTTTTTTCTCAGCGTGATGTGTGTGCTTCCTTCCATTTTGAATCTTTTCTTCTTTCCATTGACTACAATAATTAGAGTCCTATACAGTTGGCGCCATTTAGATTCCCTTGTCACAGTTTTGCATTTGGACGTTATACTATTGCTCCTAATCTTGTTATTCTGCAGCTGCACGTCCTCATCCCTTTTTGTATCACGGACTGCCATTTTTTTGCTTGCCCCAGTGGCCCACCCACGATGTTTTTCCTCCCCAAACCCCACAATTTCAAGAATGTCATGTTTGGATCGAGAATGAAATTACTCATTTCTGCTACGAGACCTTCCAAATTGTTCAAAAATATTCTGGGATCATGCAGATGGTAATAGTAGATACTCATCACTAATTGTGAAAAATATACTGTTTACCAAGGAGGGAAGTCACAAAGAATCTTGTTAAAATCATCACACTAGATTACATTATTCAACATTAAGAAGGGCCCTCTTGGTGTTTGAGAATTTTATGATTCTATTTGCCCATATTTAAAATTGTATTGGACGGGGTGGCTGGTATTGTTGGCATAACAGTGAGTGTAACACAAATGATTCTGCTCTAAAGCAGAATCAGAATCTTGAGTAAATTGTCACACCCCCTCTTTCTAGCTCTGAGAAGCCTTCAGGAGATTGGTGCCTCTTAGGTTAGCTATAAGAATGAGTGACTCTTATTAAAGTATTATTCTGATGAATTATCTTTCCGAAAGCAAGATTGCACAGTCCAAGTTTATATGTCCTCTAATCATTAGGGCCATTTTAATTAATCATACATAAAGGTACATGCACTCATTTTTATCCATCACATTGAATAGCACACCGATTTGGAACTTGCCTATTCGTCCACACATCGAATTTGGAACACTAGCATGTGCCTTCAGTAGTCCACTCCCACTAAACAAATACTAGTTTTTCTTTTTTCCCCATGGGCCAACTTCAAGAAAATTGCTTCAAATAACTGAGGGACCAGGGATAGGGTTTATAAGGAAAAATATAAAGTGCCCTTTTCTCCTAGTAAATTTGTATTTTGTTTTTACATATCACCTTTGTTTTTTTACTGAAGACAAATGTATCATGTAAAATGATTGTAGGTGACAAAACTTTCTTAACATAATTGCTAGTTAGAGTTGAAATTTAAGAGCATGGTTAAACTTAACTAACTCTATCCCTTGATCTATATGTTTGGCAGTTCTTTTAAACTTGTCTGTACACATACCAATTCGTTCATGCACTCCGTAGTGTTTTTCTCATTACTTAAACATGGAATAGAAAAATACCAAAAGGTAGGCACACAGATTTAGCCATGATGAGCACATTAATTACAGCCAACCAATGATTCATTCATGGGATGGTTCTGTAGTGTACTAGTCTCGCACTCTCACATCACATGTTCGTATAGTAAGGAATTAACAGTGTTGGTGAAAAAGGAGGAATATCACCACTGTTCCAAACACATTAATTATTAAGATTACGTGTTCCCACGTGTACACATTTATGCACTGTTTCCGTTGCCTAGAAAATGTTTCTCTAGAGTCATAATCTTTCCCAGGAATGTGAGGAAAGGAAAGATCATTAGTAACGACATTGGAAATATTCATCAAGAGTCATAATCATTCCCAGGAATATATGGAAAGGGAAGTGCAGTAACGATACGTCGTGTCGTGCAATCTCATCATGCACACAAATTAAATTGCTCATAAACAGGTGCAGGGTTTTCCATTAATTCCCCATTTGCGAACCGTTCTTCACTCCTGTTCTTTGATGTATATATTAAAAAGTAGTTTATATGAAAATAATGTTAGTCTAAGATATGAAATATATGTTGTCATAAATCCTTGTTCCTTTGTCACAAAATACTTAAGACTACAACAGCTTATGATATATATATTGAAACTGTGTGTTATTTGGTGAACCATGCAACTTGTGTACCAAGGGGGAAAAAGCAAGCACGATGGCACGTTCCCAAATGTAAGAAGATAATGCAGGGATAAGAGAAACAAATATCTTTGGACTGTAGGTGTGTGAGACAGATAGAAAGGGTGAGGGAATGATATTCTATTTTTCTTTTCCTTACTGGTTCCCATTAGTTCATACACTAATCATATGTAACTGTAAATATTGTTGATTTGACAATTTTTTTATATACGACGTAAGTTAAATATAAATTTTTCATTATATTAAGTTATTCCATAATATATATATATATATATAAATGTAGATTGGTTATTTTGGGAAAAGAAAGTAATGGAAGTGGAGTTAGGGCAAGAAACACATCACAAGTCAGCAGGTGTCAAAATCAAGGCCTATTGACTACTACTACTACTATATATGGGGCAAAGGAAAAAGGAAAAAAATATTGGTGTCATCTGATTATGATTTGCAACACATGGGGTCCGAAGATTGGGGAGTGAGTTTGAAATTGTGGCTGGGGAGTGAAAGTGATGATAAAGAATTGTTGTGAAAATGATAAGGACTAAGGGCAGCTGCAACAGTAGTGGACCACTTCTATTTGCACTCTATTGTTCTCTCTTTTCAAGCAGAGTTTATGATAATTGATTTTGTTATATGCTTTTTCTATCAGTTCTAAGGGTCTCTATTACGAAAAAAAAAAAAAAGCATCACATATTATGCAAGAACAAGTATTTGGTTCTTCTCAAAAATCGTCACTTATATATTTTGTGGCAACGTTAATAATATATGTTTTAAGCGTGTATATTCAACGTCACAAAATTTCGTTAAAAATAACATAATATCATAATAAAATTTGTCACATTTTAAAAAAAATATAGCGAAAGTTAAATTTCATTTTTACAAAATTTGTCACTATTTTTTTTTTTATTATAAAGTACTGTCACTTCGAATAAATATTTATGGTTGAATTTTACGTAAAATTATGTTAGAAAGTCCTTTCAAAAAATTAGTTGGATTTGTCTTAAAACTAAAACTTGAAATGCATAGAAAAATAATAATCCATACATATATACAATATAAATAGATGGAGTAGATAGTATTTAATCCTAATATGTATAGTTCTTTAAATAGAGCATTATATATCAATGTTCGACCTCGACTCATCAATGTCATTGGGTTAACTTGAAATTCATGACTCTTACAACCCAACTAACACCTGACCTAGTTAAAGTGACACCGGACACAATTCTGCTTAATCTTTTATACTATATCTTTCTTTATGGAATTGAATCCTTTTTTTCTGAATCCAATGCTTCCTATTCATTTTCCAGGCAAAATAATAGGAATTTAGAATAAATTCAATTCTCAAACTCTAGTAATAAACTATTAACAAAAATATAATAAAGTAGAGAATTAAGTATCCAAGTTAAGAAAGAGTTGATTTCATTATAAAAATAAGCTCAAAAATATGATAAAAATAAATGTTATCAATGATTAAGGGATTGGACAAAAGTCACTCATGTATAAATATCATAGAATTTAGGAAGGAAGCAACACTAGGAGAGTTAGGAAAATGGAATGATAATATGTGGCAATGGAGTATGAGAGGAGAGAATGATTTGAATGGAAAAAACACAAGTATTTTATTTGTTGTTAGAGTTGCTATTGATTCACTTAAACACGGGAGAGTGAAGACATCTAGATATCCCTAAGATGACTCATACATGATAAAAGTATAATACACAAAACTACAAGCAAGTAATGCATTAGTAAATATAGATTTTCTCAACACATTGTGGAGAGTCATGTTAAATAAGGTCGTCACAAAGCAAAATCTGAGATATAAGGGTGTAACAGTGGCAAACGGGTTGTGTGTGATGTGTAACGAGCAGGAAGAAACTATTATTCAATTTTTCTTTGAATGCAAGTGTTAATAAAATTTGCTATGATGATAAGTGGACCAATCACAATGTAGAAAATAATAAAATTATTGTTCTTCCCAAGGATTTCTGCAATATAAAACAATTATAATAAATTCTAACTTAGAAACAATTTCATTAACTGGTGATAGGTGCAGAAATAAAAAACAATTTAAAAGAATATTTTGTCTTTTTATCAACAATTAAAGGCAGAAAAAGGATTAACAATAGTATGATAAACATGTTAGGGTTAGATCTCACCAATCTTTACTCTCATGCATGGATAACAAAATTTATCTTCTTTTCTATCAATGATCAATGTCAACCCACAATATTACTCAGACCTTATTGCAGTAGATGAGCTTAGGGATTATCTATTAATCATCAATTCCTTGATCAATTATATAGATGAATCTTATATTCAAACAAGGATCTTAATGAAAACAAATGAATCACGCTCTATTCCTAGACATGAGCTTTCATCCAGTAAATTAATTTAGTTCTAAATTCAAAAGATATTTTCCAATACTCTTAAGAATTAGTGATCAAGTTATGGATTCGTACAACAAGCATAAACATAAAATTAATATACTGATATATTGAAAGAAAAATATTTATGATAAAACATAAAATAATACCAAATATGATTACATGAGAGTTTCTAAAGGTTTAACCTAATCCTAACAATGAGTAATTTAGCTCCCCCTATACATGAGAAAACCAAACATTACAAGAAGAATGTTGGAATAAAAATATTACTTCAAATAAACCATAAGAATGCCTCCAAAATTGAATTTCGTTCTAGCTCTGGCAAAAGATGCCTAAACCTAATATAAGAAATTATTAAATAATCTTAAAAATTCGATGCTTGTGCCCAGCCCAAGTCAGCTGCACCGGGCACCGATGCTCAACCTGCGCCAAACACAATTCCATCTACTTGCTCTCGAGTTTTCCCAAGCCAGACTCATGTAGCTAAGCCAGGCTTGGCTTTATTTGCCCAATTTATGCGTTTTTCCTACTTTTTCGAGGCTTCAATCCTCTTTCTTCTCATCGAATGTTTTCTTACTCAATTTCATCAAAAATAGCTTGAATTAGTATCAAATCCTTATTTTGACTTTCAAAATCAATTATTAACAAAAACTAAATAAAATTAAGAATTAAACAAGTTCTAAGTGTAGAAAGAGTTGATTTTCGACATAAAATGGATCAATAATGTCATGTAAATTAGATCTATTAGCAAGGTAGTTTCATAGGTATGAAACTTGTGTGATAGATTGACATGAGCAATGTGCACCCTAACCAACCCCAAATACATATCCAAAACTTTCATATGATAAACCTTAATGGCAAAGGAAATTTGATATGAAGAGGGGTATGGTAGTTGCAATTTGGTATTTATGGAAGAAAAAAAATAGCATAGAGTCTAAGAATGCAAGGTCAAACCCGAAATAAAATTTAGTATGGCTCAATTGAGAGTGTGGGCTTGGATGAAATGTAGAATACCAAAAGTAAACTTCTTTTAGCTAATACAATGCATTAAAACTTTGAAGTTGGAACACAAGTTGGACATGAAAGATGAGGGAATACTTTGGATAAGTCAGACCAATGTAAGAGGAATGAGAACTATCAAAATGAATGTAGTTGGCTAGGAAACTATAACAGGCGACATATAAGTCACACGAAAGAGATGATATAATGTGAAATGTAGAGAATAACTACTATATCTGATAAGAAGGTAAACAGTGAGATTCTTATCTCAGAGTTGTAAACTAATCACTTCAGACTATGTAGCTTAGATAGTAATGATCACTACAAAAAAAAAAAGCTATTTAGAAACCAATTTTTAGCTACCAAATGAAATGGTTGCTAATTATGACAAAAAAAAGTCACCAAATTAAATTTTGGTTGGTAAATAACTACAAAATATAAATTTAGTAACCAATTAAGTCAAGATAATTAGTATCTAACATTAGCTACCAAAGTTTTAGTGACCTATACCATTAGATTCTAAATTGGTATCTAATTAAGTTAGAGACTAATTTAGAATCTAATGGTATAGGTCTCTAAAACCTTGGTAGCTAATGTTAGATACCAATCATTTTAACTTAATTCGTCACTAAATTCAATAATTACTTCTATTTTGTATTATTTAGCAATCCAAATCTAATTTGGTTGCTATTTTGGTCACAATTAACAACCATTTCATTTGGTAGCTAAAAATTGGTGTCTAAATAACTTTTTTCTTGTAGTGGATCATATGTGTGGAGGACCATGAAGCCTCGATCAATTTTTTTTTTAATGACAAAAAATGAATAAGATTAAAAAGGACATTTTGGGGGTGTCCAAATCCTTAAAAAAATGTTACAGAAACAATATTTGGGATAACCTTGTAGACCTACTCAACTACAACAATACAACATATAAGCTCTAAAGTCCCCAGACACAGTACCAAAATAACGTGATTTAGCTAATAGTTTGAATGTATACTAAACAATAATTCAAACTTGTATCAATAGGAAACTTAGTTGAGTACTTCCCTGCATACCAAGTTACCAATTACATCGTGTTCCAAGGATCATTCATTGTAAATTTCACATCGCTGTTACATAATATCAGTACCAAAAGCAAATGAACTTAAATATGTCCTTTTGTGGCCTTCTTCAAAAGCCCACGAATTTGCCAAATATACTTGTGTCAGCAATAATTAGAACCTGCACATTGAACAAACAAGGCCAAAAAGTCTCGATCAATGGTAGCAATAATCATATGTCTGGAGGTCTATGAAGCAGAATAAATGTGTACAGAATAAACTTGTTTTGACTGTTAAGGAATGATAATCCTATCAAGAACAATTGTATTTGTTAATAAAACACTCTTTTAAGGGATGACTCTTAAAGTCATCTTACTAGAAATATACTACTATAAAGGTCTCCAATTTAAACAAATGTGTGATAAAGACAAAATATGGAATTCATGCCATTCAATTGTCCTTCTTTTTATTGTAAATGTTGCCATGTTATGGTCTTCTCGGCAATGACTACTACACAACTCTTCTAAATATGCCTGAATTCTGTGTAGGATAATTCAAATAATGTTGTATTTAGTTTATAGCAATGTCAAGCCAAAAATATTGGAAGAGCCAACTAAGTTACAATAACTAACTTGAAGTTAACAAAGTTTAAACTGTAATTAGATACTTCATACTTGGATTTGTCCGTTTGTATATAGGTATCGATACATATATTTTGAAGTTAGTGTTTTATGTGAGACACGCAAGAACTTAGGTGCTAAGAGCAAATTTTTTTAAACTTTTTAAATATATATATATATTATAAAAATGTTAGAATATCTCAAGTACTCTGATTTTGATTTATAATATTTTTTATTGATAAAAAAATTATTAAACATATGACAAATTTAAATTCGAACTTCATTTAATACCAAATTATTAGTAAATATTGCAGATAAATCTCGGCCAAAAAAATTCAACTAATCATATTTGATGTCTTTTTATTTTTTACAAACAGGACTCAAATCTAGAGCTTTATCCAAATTAGACTTAGTTACATTCCAACTAATAACGGTTGTTTAACTGTAGAGAAATCTTAGGCAGAGTGTGGGTAAAGTAAAGCCCTCCATGATGGCTAATTAGCATCCTTACCATTAAAAATAATTAACATTCTCATAAATTACCACTCAATGACCAGAATGTTCTGTAGTTTCACCTCTTCAATAAATCAAATATTTACCCACTTTAGGGGAATCTTTTGAGTTCCCTACTGGAAGGGCATATCATTTGTTTTTGACAATTGGAAGGGCACATATGATGCCACACGAACCCCTGTCATAAACTATTTCTTATTCTTCAATAAAAAAAATAAAAAAAACTCAATGGTTGCTTGATTAAGACTGTGATCAGAAAGCAACAATATTTCCACTTTTAGCAAGCAAATAATTTTTAAGAAAACAAAATAAAACCTTTTGCTTTTAAGTTCTGATCTATGCGGCTGGGATTATCTTTAACTAATCATTGCATCACGAAGTATGCAATCAAGCTATTTCTCCATTCCTTTAGATTTCATTTGTGAGATTAACTATTATAATGTAGCTTTCAAGAAAATTAATTAGATAATCATAAAATGTGGCAATTAATAACAGAAAGCAATGCATACATATATATGGCAATCAGGTGATGGGTGATGTATGTAGGTTGGTGGGGGAACTCTGCCATTGCTATCAGCTAATGTAAATATAGAGGTCACCATCATGTTGTCACTTCTAAGATATAAAATAGTTCTTCTATCCAATGATATCCTAATTGGTAAAGGTAGGTTATTATCTATTACTCTTCAATTAAACCAAACATAAGGGTATTTTTGCTTAATTTCTGTGTCTATTTCAAATGAGACATAGGTTGTGTTTGGTATAGTAATGGATTGAAAGCTAAAACAATATATTTATAGCTTAAACTACTGGCGTAGTTTACTGAGTTAAAGAAGTTTTAAGACCTTATTTAATAAATTGGTTTGAAATGAAAATGGCTTGAATTTTATTGCATAAAGATAAGTAAAACTTAGAATTTTCAGTAAATTTTAGCTGATAACAAAAAATGTTAGAGGGTGTGATGTTAGCATTTTCTTATAATATAACATAATAATTAAAATAAAAAATTCAGTATTAAATTTATTGGAACCGGTTGTGTAATTCTAAAGAATGTAATATTTAAGTATTAAGGATAATAGAATAATAATAATAATAATAATTTAGTTGAGTAACATTTGGAATTATAAATGAATAAATACATTTATTTGAGTTAAATTTTTAAGTCAGTCAAATAAATGATAAATCTATTAAAATAACTTGACAAATTTATTAACTGGAAGGAACTGGATTTGATTTGTTTCTCTTAAATTTGAGTCTGGCATAGACAGTGAAAAAAATATGATTGAAAACACAAAAAATAATATGATGAAAATAGAAGACTTTCAATATATTTCATGTGATTAAATGAGAGAAAAAGGTTAACTCGTTTTTTTCCATTTTTAGGAAGGAATCTTGAGAATGCGATGAAATAGTTAAAAGAAATATTGTGAATAACATGAATGTGGTGTGGCATAGCATTATTATTTACTAACTGTGTAAGAGTTATTGAGTGAAATGCATAGGAAATATTGGTCCCTCTAATATGTAGGGAGTTTCTGGCTTCACTAGAGTGCCTGCAGATTATAGTGCCTTAAAACGGACAACAACACCTATTTCTTGGGTGTCATGTTCTCCTAAGTCTCGACCATCAACATAAAATATATTTCATAACAAACGGTATTAAATATTTGCTAAATTTACGTACATTGTCTTCACCATGTAAATTATTTCGTCATGTTTGCTTGCAATTCAACTGTGAAATATTAATATTAATTATGTAAAAATAATGATTCCTAGGGCAGTGAGATAACACGGATTAGAGTTTCATTATATATTATTGTTATAGAATTTTCTATTTGGCATATTATATATATATATATATATATATATATATATATATATATATATATATATATATATATATATATATATATATATATATATATATATATATATATATTA
>Ga0099825_1005136_pt1 | contig 16941 bp, 5 predicted proteins | sample SiratroredBW_FD_76838 | JGI IMG/M metagenome (GOLD analysis project Ga0099825, IMG submission 76838) | Root nodule microbial communities of legume samples collected from California, USA - Siratro red BW | ecosystem: Host-associated > Plants > Roots > Nodule | place: USA: California | collected...
GTTCTTCTTTTCTTCTTTCCAAACTTTTTCTCTCTTTTCCCAAGCTAGTCCACAATTTCTCTCAGTGCTCTTTTTTCTTCTCTACCGTCTTCTCTCTCTTTCTAAGTTCTATTTTCTTTTTCTGTGTCTTTTCTCCTTTTCCAAAAACCGTCCTCCCTTAGGTTATGAGGGGTGACTTTTATAAAAATCCGTGCCCCCCCGTTCCCCAGTAACCTAAGATACGGAGAATAAGAAGCGCTTTTCTATTTTTATTCTTTTTTGTTTTTTTATTTTTATTCATAAAGATCTTCAGAACAGTTTGACTTATTCTTTATTTGTTTTTTTCTTATTTTTCTTTATTTATTTAAAAGATTAACGTGCAGACCTTTTCAAATGCTTATTTTATTTTTATTTATTTTATTTTTATCATCTTGAACAGAAATTGTTTTGACTCATTCCTATTTTTTATTATTTTATTTTTATTAAAAGAGAGTCGTTCAGAAGATTGACTCATTTCAGTGTTTATTTATATTTTTATTTTTGAAAATTGAACTGAACGTGCAGATCAAGAAAAACCCCATTTTTTTTATTATTTATTTTTTTTAATTATTTTCTTTTTTACTTTTTATTTTCTTTTTCTTTTGTTTTTCTTTTCTTCTTTTTTTTATTTTCTTTTATTATTATTTTTTTATCAAAACATTTACCCGGACAAAATTGGGTGTTGACAGTTGATGATAAAAAAAAAATCACAACATACTACGTTGAAAAAATCTAATTCCTATTTCTAAAATAGGTAATCTCTTTAACATGAGTAAGAAAACTCTAACTAATATCAAACAAAGAATAATAATGGTTTAAAAAAATTAACACCTTAAATCACAAAATAACTCTTATTATCATTAATAAAAAAAAAATCCTAGTTGACATAAACATAGTAATCATCGTAACAATATTCTACTCTTAATAAGGTTGATGTCAGCCCACCCAAATCAAATTAAAGAGAAATTACTAAAATCTAAACATAAATTTGAGAATATAAAAACTTTCAAATTCTTATTTTTATGTAGAATTTAAAACTCTCTAACATTAAACAATCTAAATATTCTAATAAAATTATATAAGTTCAATTTATTTGAAATTCCTTATCTTAATAACATTTTTTTTCATAAAATATTTCAAATTCTTTAAAAAAAATAATTTCTTTCTTAAAAATTTTCTACACAAACACACTACACGACTTTTATTAACTAAATTGTTTTGTAAAAACCATTTTGGTGACTAACATCTTTCCATAAAACTTTTGTTTATGATTTCTTTTATCAAAGTTTTAAATAATAGTTGAATGATTACTGGAAGTTTTAAATAATAATTAAATGATTAGTAGAATCTTTTACATTGTTAAATTTTATATATTTAAGTGAAAAAATCTTATATTATTTTAATTAAAGATGACATATTTTTCGATGAAAGATATCATAGTAGCAATAACTAAAAACTATCAAAATATTTAATTTAAATATATTATTATAATGTAATTAAGAGATAATTTTTAACCATTATTTTATTCATATTATTTATGTTAGTATATGAAAGTGAAAAAAGAATCAACTTAACTCATTTTCAAAAACTTAAATTAAAGTACCATAATAATGTTTAAATGTAGAGGATGGAAGCATAAATGATTAGGAACATAAGAGATTAAAAAGAATAGCCCTTTAAATTTCAAAAACACGGCAGAAATGTCAATCCAGTAATTCCATGGCAAATGCGTAAATACTCATAAGTTCGGTGAAGCCCAACGAACTCTCGTTGTTCCTTCTTCTTCAGTTGGTTCGTTGTATTATTTGGGCAAGCTCCGGTGCTTTCTCCGCCTCCTCTCCTCCGATCAATCTCCGGCACAATTACGGTCAATATCCGGCAACTCTCCGGTCAACATCCGGAAAACCTCCGATCATTCTACGGTACGCTTTTTTGTCATCCTCCCTTGGCACTTCACGTCCATCCTCCTTTTTTATTCATCAAATTGCTCGTTATTTTCTGAGATTCAATTTATTTGCAAAATTAAAAAATCATAGACGTATTTATGGAAATTATGGGCGAAAATGTACAAAAGTTTCTTTATAGATGTGTGTGTGTGTGTATGTGTTTGAAATTAACGTTTAAGTAATTGTGATTGTTTCTGTTGTTGTTTCTAATTCTGGTATTGAATCTGATTGATTCGAATTGGGAACGTAGGGTAGAGAAATTGGGAACAATGAGTGAGGTATTTGAAGGGTACGAGCGTCAATACTGTGAACTATCAGCGAATCTTTCGCGGCAATGCCATGCGGCTTCTGCTCTTGATGGAGGTAATTCAATCAATCTCTTTCTTCACACACACTTTTCAATTCCGCACTTATATTATTGTTGAGGGTAATGATTTTGTGGCCCTTGTGAAAAAGTATAGTAACGGGAAGAATGTTGTAAAATATAAAGATCAAGTTGGGTTGACAGGATATTATACAATGTTTGCAATTTTTACATTCTACCACCTATAGTTCCTAACATATAAAATTATAAGGATTAAAACAGATTGAAAGGTTTGTATGAACTAGAATGAGTTTAAAAAAATGATGCTCAGGGACTAAAACTAGTAGTTTCTATGTGTATGGACTAAATTGCAATGGTAGTACAAGTATAGAGATCAAATGAGTAATTAAACCTTATATAATTACTTTCCGAATAGGATGATATAGTTTTACTTTTCATCATCACTGCATTACTGTAAGATTATTAAATGCTTCTCTTTGAAAGTTGATTTCATGCATGCTGGAACTGATGGATTTAATGTTTATATATATGATTTTAAAATTGGAAAACACTTATTAAATGAAGTTCTTTAGATGCTTTTTAGTTCTGTTTTCTATTTAAAATTGGAGTTTCACACTGGTAACTTGCACAATAAAAGTGGAAATTTAAAGTTGGCATATGAGTTGGGCTCCTATTTTGATTAGAAAACGACACTTAAAACATCAGAAAAACTATTCCTAAGTTTTGTCCTTTAAAATTTCCGTTTTGCTAGTTTCAGCAGATGCAACTATAAGCATGCTGTATGAAACTTAAACATGCATCAAAGGCTTGCTATGGGGAAATGCATGATGAAGAGACGTTACTTTGATAATTTATTTATTTGTTCATATAATTTCTGCTGAAGAGGCTTAAGCTTATTTGTTAAGGATGTAATTTTTATCAACTCCCATCCCACAACATACACGCACGCAAAAACAATGGATAAGGACTGTAACTTTCGCTGTCTAATATTTGCTGGTTACTGTATGTGCTGCAGAACAAAAGAAGCAGAAACTTTCTGATATAAAAGCTGGATTAGATGATGCTGACACATTGGTATAATGTGACTTTTCTTCTCTTTCTCCTCCTTATGTTTTGCTCTATTATAATTCTTGCTTGAATATTTTCAGATTCGGAAAATGGACCTTGAGGCTAGGAGTTTGCAGCCAAGTATGAAGGCAACTCTTCTTGCCAAGTTAAGGGAATATAAAACTGATTTGAACACTTTGAAGACCGAAGTTAAAAGAGTTACAACAGCTAATGTCAGTTTTGCTGCTAGAGATGACTTGTTGGAATCAGGAAGTGCTGATACACTGGCGGTATCTCTCTTATATATCCTTCCTCAGATATTAATAGGCGTCAATGTTACTAATTTTGAACTGGGAGATTTGAGACTGGATTTGGCTGGTAATTTTCGTTGTTAGAAAAGGCTTTTTGGAAGTTAAAGTGATGAATTGCCTTCGAGCCAAAGTCGGCCAAGTATGTGGGCCTCCAAGCCGTAATACCCACATTTATATGACACTAAATTACTGAAGTATTGTGTATTTTAGGTTTGGAGAAAGCGAGAAACATTGCATGATATTTTGATATTTTGAATCTCAACTTCGGATTCTTTGACATCTGCAATTTCACCTCCATCTCAGTACTACGTTTCTTATGTACTACAGTGCATTGATAGATGTTAATACATTAGCTTCTTTTCATTTATTTTGCATTCGAATAGCTAATTATGGATGCTAGGACAGGTATCAAATGATCAAAAGGGACGACTTCTGATGTCTACTGAAAGACTTAATCAGTCCACTGATAGAATAAAGAATAGCAGAAAAACAATGCTGGAGACAGAGGAGCTTGGTGTCTCTATCCTCCAAGACTTGCATCAACAACGTCAATCCCTACTCCATGCCCACAAGACAGTAAGTTCCAACACTAGGGAGTTTTCAACTCCACTTAGTAATGAATTGGCCCCTTTCATCTAGATGATTGAACATTGGATGCTTAAGCTCAACTAGCAGATGCACTTATAAGCACTTCACTGTTTAAAATGGTTTCCCTATATGGAATCCATCTGACCTCTGGCCAGTCAGATCTTGTTTTCCCAAAACCTTAATCCTGATAAGTTGCCAAGAGTAGAATATTAATCGTTTCTCGTTTCAGCTCAATGGGGTGGATGATAACATTAGCAAGAGCAAGAAGATTTTGTCAGCCATGTCAAGAAGGATGAGCAGGAACAAATGGATTGTAGGCTCCTTATTGACAGCTATGGTCCTTGCAATTATAATCATTTTATATTTCAAGCTAACACATTAGCTTGCTATCTTGGCTTCTCATATAAGTATATGTTACCTAACTATGCACGGTGTTTTTAAAAAGCTGTTTGAGCAAATGTTCTCATTAAAATTTCTTATTATATGAAAAATTCTTTCATTTGAGAAAATGATAATAGTTCCATCACACATTCCTGTGATGCATCTTTGTTCATTTCATTCTATGATACTTTAGATTGGCGTATACAAAGAAAATAGAATATCATCACTATGTCAAAGAAAAAAAACAACAGAAATTGTATAGCAAATTATTGTCGCTAACGTTACAGAAAGATTTTACATGACCTTTGAAAGTTACAAACAGGCATGCCTTTTTTTTTTTTAGATTTGACTCGTCTAGAGGGCACATGCCCGCCAAATCCTTTTTATTCATTATATCTCAATTCCATCCTACCAAATATTTTCATTGCATGCTACCATTTGAAGATAAGGATGACTGACTCAAAATTTTGGAACGAATCAATACTATACCTTTAGTTAAATTATTTAGTTATATAAAGTATTTGACATTTTTAATTTGGTTTATGAACTATTTTTAATTTCATTTTAATATTTTGTATTTTTTTTAATTGATACTTTTCGTCCAACTGTTAGTTAAAAAAATTAAGGTCATCATATGACAACGGCTTCATGTACCTTCATATTTTTTTCCTAATGTAATTACAAAAATCACCTTTTAAAAGTTGTTACACTTTTCAGATAAATACAATTTGAAATATATTAAAAAAAATGGATTACGTATTCACAAAATATTTTGGAAAAATCTGGATAGTATCTAAAATTAACAGTTCAATCATTCTATAGCATTCTATATTAAAAAATTTAATACGAAATAAAATTTCTGAAATCATTTAAAATATACTTAAAAATATCTGTATAAATTTTTAAACTTTTTAAAATATTTTATTCAGAAAAGTTTTTAAAACCTTGGAAAGCTTGTTTCTGTAAGTCCTTCATATTATCCAAGAGAAAGTGATGGGCCGGCATGAGCTTGTCTGCCCAATTTTTCCTTCTTGTAGTTGAAGGTCATTAATTAATATTTCTGATTTGTTACCCAATTAATTATTAATTGGATTATTAATTGGCCTAGGAGAAAAGAGTGGTTGGATTTGGAGCCACGTGCTAGAATGAATCACAGATACACAATCCTTCACTCATTCTCACATTGTTGGATTTTGGGAGTGTGCACTCCACTGTATATTGGCTCAAAGTAGCTGTGTTGCACTGATCCCATCAATAAGCTTCCTGACAGGTTTTAAAAAACTTTTTCAATAAAATATTTTAAATTTCACATTTTCTAATATTTTAAATGATTAAATGGTTAATAAGAATATAATTTAAAGTTCTTATTTTCAAATGTATTATTTTTAATGTTTTTGGAACGCGTATTTAAAAAAATTCTAATATATTTTGTAGAATGTGTGAGAATTTTAAAACACATTTTCATTATTATAAGGTAACGGGATGTGATTTTTTATTTTTTTTTGACATAACATGGTTTTTCTCTTTTTCCCCATAGTACACTATACTCAATATTTACACATATAACCTAGTTTTGATTCTAGGTTAAAATTTGGTTCTTGGAGATTTTGAATTAGCTTAGATAGCATTGAAAAATTAGCCAGAATTCGGTTTTTGGAAATCGAATTTTGAATTGATTTGTTATTTTCTTTTTGCGTTTTGATTTATTAAATCAAATAATATGAAAAGTTTGAAGAAAAATTATAAAGTAATTAATTAAAAAGAATTGTCTGGAAGAAATATTAGAAATAATTTTAAAAATAATAATAGTAATAATCAATTATATTTAGTAAGTGTATAGGATTTAATTATGTAGATTTATTTTAAATGTAAAATAATAATATATGAGTAGGTCCTTCTTTATAAATACAAATGTTATTTAAGAAATGTAAAAATTATAAAATATAATTGTAAAAATTTGAAATTGAAAAATGAATAGATTAATTTTGATTAAGTTAATAAATGAATATTTCATGTAATGTGTAATATTGTTTTCTACACCTATAAATGTGAAAAAATAAAATTTATATGTGAAATTATAGAACTTTCCTTCGTCACAAAGATAACAATTTTTACATAATAAGGTTACCAAATGTAAAAAAATAAAAATAAAAAATAAAAAAATCTGACAATAAAAATCTAAACAAGTCTAATTTAAAAACTTTCCTCATGATATACCTAACAATAAAATTTAATATAACAATGATTATAATTAATCATCAATTAGTTATTTTTATTATTATTGTATGATGTTCCTTAATTTGTGATTGTTTGAACCTTCATCAAGTTCATAACAGGTAATATAATATTGGATTAAATAAACTAAGAATACCACAAAATCATGTTTTGAACATCTTCATCACTTGTAAGAAAAACATATGAGTAGGTTTCTCCAGAAGGTAGTGACATATGATAAAAAAAAAATTGTAACTTTTCGATCCTGATTGTACAACAATTCACTCTTAATAATCTTCTTCATGTGACTAAATGTATTCTCATTTGGAAACCTACACAATATAATCATCTTATCCTCATAATCAGTTAAAGCACTAAATGAATTATATGCATTCATTCTTCAAAATGAACCATTTTGAGTATTACGAATTTAAAATAACACATCCTTCCACTAATCAAACTACACTCTTTTATAGTAGAAGCAGTGAAGGTGGAATAACATATAATTCTGACTTGCATGGGATGGTTGAGGTAAGTCAAAACATGTGTCATCAAATAAACATGTACACTAAAACATGTTTATGACTTATCATAATCACTGGAAATGCCTGGTGACCTAAACTATGTTGGATGGGATGTAACCCTGACACGGATTGGGTGGTTGGGGTGGTGCAAGACACATGTCATCAAATGACGTGCACACTTTCACTTGTTATAATCACTAGAAATGTGTGTTTACCTAAACTAAGTTGTATGAGATGTAACATTTGACACACATTTGGTGATTTGGATGGCTCAAGACATGTGTCATCAGATAAACATGTATATTGTCACATGTTTAGTAATTGTCATAGTTATTGAAACCTCGTGTTAACCTAGACTATGTTGGATTAGATGTAATCGTAACATGTATTGGGTGGTTGGGTGGCTCAAGACACGTGTCGTTAGATAAACATGCATATTGCCACATGTTTATGACTTTTCATAGTCCTTGGACCAAGTACCTCACCTCATAGCACATAATAACAAACTTAAATACAAAAATGGACCTTCAGGAAATGCATTTCACTTAGCATTTTTGTCAAAGAAGAGAATGTAAGGTTATTTCAACAACAAAAAATGGGATACAAGTTCAAAAAGGCTGGTCAAAAACACAAAAAAATCTATATAGTTTAGCCCAAAACCATGCCAAGTGTTTTACTTTGTCGCACATAAAGGTATACTTAAATACATAAATGAACATTAAGGAAGTGCATTTCACCTAGTATTTTTACCAAAAAAAAAAAAAAACAATGACAAGGTCCTTAGGAGAAAAAATGAGGTACAATATGGTCAAAAACACAAATTTTGTCATCACATGTACATGCACATGCACATAAGACTTGTTAATGTTACTCCAGATGCATGCTCAACACAATTAACCTTGGATGGAATGTTATCCTAACATGTAATGGGTGGTTGAAGTGACTTGGAAACTTTGTCATCACATGCACATGCATACTGCCACACATTTAGACTTGTTAACATCACTCCATAATGTGTTGAGCACAACTAATATGTAATGAGATGTTATCCTAACATGCAATGGGTAGTTGTGGTGACTCAAAACAATCTTTCATCAAATGCACATGCATATTGTCACGATTTTAAGACTTATCCATGTCACTAGGAATGTGTGTTGAGTATTTGATGGGATTTCCACTTTATAAATGGAACCATATATCAACTTAACACTACAAACACACAACAATACCTCTCTAGAAAACCAAAACATATTCATTCTCTTCCTACGATTATCATTGATCTTAGTTCATATTCAAATGGAGCAATTTGACATCACAGAGACTAAAAATTATTTCAATTCTTATCGCATCGCTCTGTTTACAAATGGCCAAATTACACAAGACAATGAAGGTTTCCTAAACTATTTCATGTACAATACAATTGTACCTTCCATCTTCTTAAAGGACAAAACATGCATTGTTTTGGACCTTCCAAACATTATAGCATTAAACAACTTGTATTACTGTCAACTTACACTCAATGAAATAGACTAATGGTAGCTTATTTTACTATGATAGCAAGTCAACTTACACTCAATGAAATAGACTAATGGTAGCTTATTTTACTATGATAGCAAGTCTAACAAGTAATAAATATATCATTTTCTCTCATTTTCATTCTATCTTTTCAACTAAAATCATGATATTTCAATTTAAATTAAAAAATTTTATGTTGTTATGAAATCATTCTCATATCATATAATTTTTTTAGACAAAATCGTGTCATGTAGACACAATTAAATTATTTTCGTAAATAAAAAATACTCATTTTCATAAATATGTAAAAAAGAATTACACCATTTTATGCTTTAAAAAAAATAAGTGTCAAATATAGAAAATTATATTCAAATTTTTAATATATATGATGTGTGGTGTACTAAATTATACTAGTATTGGAAAAATATATATACGGCCATTATAAAGTTTAATTTATAATGCATCATAACCTTTAGACAATAAAATTAAAAGTAGAGAGATTTATTTATTTATTTTGAAAATGGATTCAATTTAAAATGTTTTAATAGCAACCATAAGTAAATACATATCATACAAATATAAACAATTTTACGTATAAATACATTAAAATTCAAATTATAAAATAATTAATTATATTCTTTTGTCTTGTCATATATTTTCTAACCCATACGAATAGAAAGTAATTATGTGACGCTTTAACTATCGGTTGTCCAAAGAAATTTTAAACATGACGAAATAAAAAATAACTACATTACATGTAACAAACATTTGTAAAATATATATGCTTACACAATTTCTTAAATTTATATTTTAATAAATATATTATTAAATAAATAATGGCATTTTCACATTTGAAACGATTTAATCCTTCACTTGTCGATGATTAAAGAGCCACCACAAAATGCTTTTTACAATCACCATAAAATATAAAATATTGTCGAAGTTATTTCTACTTGACAAAAGTACTCAAATTTTGGAAGTTAAAGTTCAATGACTCAAATAACTTCTTTAAAAGATACAAAATCAAGATAAATTTTAAAAATAAGATAAATGAGCAAAAGCAACTGAAATTTTACTATTGCAGAAAACTGATTTATCATCCCTGAGAAATAAAAAAATGTAGAAAGAAATTTAGGGGGCGAACTGTTTTGTATGGTTGTGAAACTATGAAAGTAAAATGTTAAACAAATAACTCATTTCTCATGTCAACTTTTTAAAATGTCATTACATTTCACCATAAAATAAGCAGGAACAAGCTGCTTGTAACTGTTTCAATAAAAGTAAGCATGATATTCTCAGCTGCAGTGGACATAACCAGCAGGAGGTAATACCTTCAGAAATAGCTAAGAAGGATGGACCATTCAGTGAGCTGCTAATGGAAAATGACCACGGAAGAGCTTGTTTCAACTGTAAAAGATGAGGCTACATATTGGATCAGCACCCCAGATACATGCTCATGCTAATAATTTGATGCTTTGGTCAGAACTTTCCAAAAAAAGTAAGGAATCCTTTTGACAGGACAACAATATCAGTGCAGAAGGAATGGATTGGCCCTTCATTTTGTTAAGTAAAAGTAGCAATTTGACATGCTCAAGCATCCTCATGAGAAGAATCTCTAGCTCCCTGGTCATCTTCATCCTCTTCATCATCTTCATCATAGTCAATTGATGCAGGCTGTCCATTGAGATCCACATTGGCGCTGTTTAATTTTCTGACAAACTGTCCCCTCACTCGAGGCCGCCTTTCAGCAAGTCGTTTCCGGTTAACATATCTAATTTTCTTATCAAAGCAGCGTTCTTTCCTTTTCTGTCTGAACTTCATCAGTGCTGCTTCTCTCCTGTCAACTTTACTTAATTTTGGTTCTGATGAACTTGAGCTTCCAAATGATGGCCATGAATGGGGTTGAGGAACCTGACCAGGTTGTAAGCATATACTCATAGGGTAGTATGGGAAGGATGCCATCCCCGTTCCGTGAGGACCACCTTGGGGAAGATGACTGTATTGAGCAATCATAGCTGCACTAGGATGATTCTGTAGGTCCTGCATATTCTTTTGGTGATACATTTGTGCAGATGAAGGCATCATGACATGATTAACAACTCCTGAAATATAATATGGATAAGTATGTTGGGAAGCCATGCCAGATACTTCATGCTCAGAACAATGAGTCCCATTTCTTGGATGCATCACACCCTGATGGAAAGTTTCTTCCTTGTGCTTTTGCGGTGAAACTTCCATTGATGCAGGCGGAGTACAAGACCTTTCTATAGAGAGAGAATCAGGTATACTGCTGCTGCTGGGTAAGTCATCTTGCGATTGACTTTCGCAGGTCTCTCCATTTTCACGTGTTTGAAGGTCATTAACCCCTTGTTGAGCACATGCTTGATGCATAACTTCCATCCTCACATGTGCAGCACCATTGTTGTCTACATTAACAACCCCTTCAAAGTTGCTCTTCAGTATAGATGCTTTAACATACGTGAAAAAGGCTGATGACTCCCCTATCCTGAGTTCACTCTTCTTCGGACCAGATGAAAAATGTGCTACAATATTGCAACAAATCAGAGAGAAAACAATAAACTGAAATGGGTATGTGCTACAAAAAATTTCAACCTCAGGAACTCAAATTCCAATTCAGATCGAAAGAGTTCAAATATTAAAAAGTATGGAGCTATAAAAGGCAAGTAAAAAAAAAGTGATTTCAAAACAAATTCCTTGGTGCTACACTGTATAACTTTATTTTTATTGCAAAAAATCAATAAATAATTCATAGCTTTTAAAAAAGATCAAATGAAGAAAAGAAGCACACCTGTTCGGTGATCATTAAATCCATCCACATCAGGCCCGTGTTCTGCTGCATTAACATCTAGAGGTTCCTCAACAGCAGCCGCAATTGCAACCGTAGACTGAAAAAGTAAATTATATGCATAAATGACCACATACTACAACACTTATGATTTGAAGTTATTAGTAGCTACATAATAATGTCTACTCATAGCTTAAACACACCCATTTAATGATGTCAGCTCATAGCCGACTGATAAAAGATAATAGAGAACTGCTACATCTAAACCCTTTTATACTTGCGGATAACTAGTATCCCTTTTCTGCACTACAGGAGTACCTTTCGATCTGTGTGGAGGAGACACACAAACACTAGATGTCAATGAATAACTACCGAAAAAAATTAGATGGTTTGGTAAAGACTGGATTTTACATTACATCTCTAGCATGCCCCACTCAATACAAGATGGCAACAGTCCTTCAGGCTTCAGGCGTGAATAATAAACAATCCACCTACAACTTTTTTTCAGAAAAATGAGTATGGTATATCAAGAAATCCATGAGGGATTATCGATTTTTCTAAGAGTAGCTGATCCTTCGGGCCCGAGATGTTCTCTGTAAACAAATATCAGTCTTCAGAAGCATAATAGTCAACCCAAAAGCTCTCAGGCCCTATATAGATAGTTATAATCTTGAGGTACTCACCCCCCTTTTCACTGGAGTCCTGATATCATACTGAGCGGAGAGAGGAGGAAGGCATCAAATGTCAGCAGAGGTAATTTGTACTTATTTGCAAGTACAGATGGCACGGATCGGAATCCAAACCAGTTAACATATTATGAACTAACCAAAAGATTAAAGTTAAACTATTAAGACACAAGAATGACTTTATGTCAACTCTTAACACACTCCACATGTAATAATGGCTCTAAAGATAGTTGTGACTTTTTATATCTTCAATTTATATGAAAATAATATTTTTCAAAGTATCAATTGATAAACTTCCAGATTTTGTTTATGATTTCCATGACTATGCTACTTAACATTGGTTTTAGGAAATTAATTTATTTATAACTTGAATCTGACCCATCGCTTGAGTTCCTATGAACATAGTCATTTGCCTATGTCCCACAATCAACAATTTATTTTACCTATACTTTCTGGGGTTTACAATTCAATATCTATAGTGGCATCAGATTTGATGTTACCTTAACATTGAATGGCAATATGAAGACTTATAAGCATGTCAATGTCAAAGTTGAATTAAAAATTACCCCTTCATAGATAAATTTAATTTCAAAGTTTACCCAGATGTACAAATTTATTGATTGGTGATCATGTTGGTCGAATTGTTGCATTATTTAAATACTTAAGCCACTCACCTCTTGCTCTTGTTGGACTGGTAACCCCACCTCTGGATTGTTGCTTCTCTTGGACTTGTCATCTGTGTCATCGGAGAACAAGGTGGTACTGTTTGTATTGGCATCACTGGGGTCTGATGCTACAAGATCAAACTCATAATTCAATATGTTCTTCTCTACAAGCCCAAGCTGCAAGCAAATATATAAAACCTGATTTCAATTTCAAATTGGGTAGGTCTAAGCATGAATTAGAAAATCAAGAGAAAAGTTCCGATATGCAAAGAGCAGAATCAAGCTAGGTAAAGTGGAGGGGCCGCCCTAACATTCTATATACCGTGCATATTGTATTGTTAATTCATAATCCATGTAAATTGTTTCTATATGAAGCCTCCTGTTAACTCAGTGTCCCATCTTTCCGAAATCCAAATTATCTGACAAATTCAGTGTACATAAATGCAATGCAAAAACGAAATTACCAACTATAATTGATATCTGTGTGATGTTAGCAGACACAAAGTTGTTTGGTTTTGCCCCTAAACTGCTGCACAGATGAGGTAGCCTGATAATTGTCATGCAATGTGGCTACTACAAAATCTTAAGCATATCCTCTAATAGTTCCATACAAAATTAGGTAAATGGTTTTCCTAGCAAAAGAATAATGCAAAGTGACTGGCCAAAACCTAGAAAACTTTTGGTAGAGCGTAGATTGGCATGATCAACCTCAAAACTTTAACAAAAAAAAGGCAAAACTACTACATATATTTTACTCATCTAATATATCAAAAAAAGTTATGTACTATACGTATAATTCAAGCCATGGCTCATGTGAGGCTTAAATCTTGACAACCTAATTCCAAAACTAATGACTATGATATGATGATAAAAGTTGACAGCACAAAATAGTTGAGTCAAATCTGCATCACTTTTATATTGCTCAAAATTTACAAACAATAGGTCGAAAACTAATGAAACGAAGAAATACAAAATGGGGAACATCCATAAATATGAAGTAGACCGATACGAACCATGCGCCTCCGTCTCCACATGTGCGTCCACAAATTTAAAAGTTCATTAGTACGTAAGGGCTTTACTAGATAGTCAGCAGCTCCAAGTCTCAAGCACTTAACAACAACGGATACCTCATCTTGTGCGGACATCACTTATCAAAACAAGATATTCAAAACATTGATGAGCATAATATAATTTGCTTAAATTCAAGAGTTTCACTGGTTTCTTAGCAATATAAAGAACCAGAGCTTACTTATAACAGGGATTCTGCGAAACTCTTTATCCCGTGCTATGTACTTCAACATCTTCATGCCCTTCTTTGTTGGAAGGTCAAGTTCAGCCAGTATGATATCTATATGTTGCCCCTCTGCATTCAGTGCGTCAATTACCTGTCTCGGCGACTTTACTAAGGTCACTGTGTAGCACAGAGAATTAAGAGGTTTATATATATAAAATCTCAAGGTGGAATTGCCCTTATCTTAGACATACATACATACACACATACATCTTCAACAAATGAGTATCAAAAGAGAAATAGCAAAACTGATTATTTCAACTACTCATTGAAATCCAACACTGGGACAAAGAACACCAATTTCAAGAGGAACCATAGTCAAACTTGGCTTAGTGAAATTCAAGTTTGACTAAACCATCCTGTCAAAGTGCCGCCAACTCACCAACAAAATCCGATCCCAAAGTACTCTTTTTCTAGCAACATATTCAAATTAATACTTTTCACAAGCCACGGCCAAAAACAACACTTTTTTCTTCGGAATTTGAAAGATGACATAAACATAACCACAGCAAGCAAAGATAGCACATAAAAAACAACCAAGTAGAAAAAAAAGGAGCAAAAATAACAGAAAGTAGAAAAAGGGATTGGATTGAGTTGAGTGTCCGTACATACCCTGATAAGAACACCCCAAAAGAAGTGTGAAAACCTCTTGAGAGCTCTTGGAATCGTTATCGCACAACAAAATCCGCACCTTACTTCTATCAATGAACCCATCACCACTCTTCCCATTATTTGCAGCACCACTTTCAATATTCAAATTAATCTCCTCACCAGGCTCCATATCCAACTCAAAAAATCAATTTTTTTAAAAAATAAAATCACACACTCAGACACCCACTACCCCTAACATAAAAAAGACGACGCTAAGGAACTCAACAAGACCTCTCATTATCCGCGACGCCACTTGGCAACCAAACCCATCGTGAAATCAAAAGGTCACTCATTTAGCGAATCCCGAGCTCCGTCAATCCAAAAAAACCAAGGAGGATCAAAGGGCAGCGTTGAGAAGGTGCACGTTAGCAAAAGGGGAAAAAGGGTGGAAGGAAATGATGGTTGGTTATAATTGGGTGAGAGGAGTCGGCGAAGCGAAGCATGGCAACCTCAGCTTTCTTTTTAGGGAGAGAAGAGATTAAAAAAGGGGACTAACGTGCGCGGATTGGGCTAAGCAGAGGCGCAGTGCGCACGGGGCGTTGCATAGGGGAGAAAGGGACGTGGAAAGGGAAGGGGAAAAGCGCAAGAGAATGGAAGAGAGAGAGAGTGGATAGTTGGGTAGAGATAGAGAAAAGGCCACGTCACCCTCAGATCTTTCTCATTCAACCAAATTGAACAATGACCAATGCCTGTCCAAAAAATATCCCATCACACCTATGCATCAAATCTACTCCATACTACTAAATTCATTCAACCAATAATCATCATAAATTTATTCCATAATATATAATAATAAATCAAATTTCAATTTTATTTTCATAATTTATATTTTATTAAATTTAATAGATATTATTAAAGTATATTTTAAATATATTTAGATAACGTAATAGTATTTATAACACCAATACTATTTTATGTAAATTTCCTCCAATAACAACAATATAATTTTGATGTGATTAAAAAATTTAGATTTTGGGTTTAAATAAGTTTTTATTACCTTTTAATTTGGTATATATTGAAATTTCTAAAAGAATTTTAATTTTTTTATACCAAATATTTAATGAATACGTTAACTTAATTATGTTAGTACTCTGTTATTTGAATTTTATATTTTCATATGTTAATATATTTGTAAATATTTTATTCTACTGACCATATGTTAACATTGTTAATATAAAAATAATAAAGTTATTGATATAACTAAATTAACATTTATTATATAAAAATAAAAAAAAAAATAAAAAAGTAATTATTTTAGTTTCAATTTAAAAAAAATAGTTATTTTAGTCTTATTATACAAGTTTATTTATTTATTTTTATATATTTTATGACGTCTTGTATTTTTATTTTCTGTCTCTCTCTTATGTTTTTTTTTCACTAAAAATTTCTTTTTCTTTTTCTAGCTTTTCTGCTTTCATATCTTATTTTTTTAGAATGTAATTGCATTTTGTCCTAATTAAAGAGTCAAGGAATAATTTTATTTGATAAAAATTTAAATAGATTAAGTTTATACTTACTTTATATATCTTTGTCTTTTGTTTTTATTTAAGTTTTTGTTATCAGTAAGGACAGTTGAGAAAGACATTTTTCTTAACTTAATTAAGATTATACTGAAATTTGATTTTATTTTGATAACATGTTTAGATATTTGATTAATGTCACTGATTATTTTGAAATAATTATTTTGGGAATCATCATTTCAGGTAAGAAAAACTAGTTTTAAGTTTTTCAATAGTAATTCAAACTAAGAGTTCTATCTATGAAATGAGTTAGTTCAATGTTTCAATTTCTATTATAAATATAATTTATGATGAATTTGGTAATTATGTAAATAGTATAAACTTTGATATTGATAGCTTGATAAATAAGAGATGTTTCTGAATATTGAAAATGGCAAACTATAAATTGTTTTATATATATATATATATATATATATATATATATATATATATATTTATATATATTTTTATTTA
>Ga0099825_1005137_pt1 | contig 16938 bp, 7 predicted proteins | sample SiratroredBW_FD_76838 | JGI IMG/M metagenome (GOLD analysis project Ga0099825, IMG submission 76838) | Root nodule microbial communities of legume samples collected from California, USA - Siratro red BW | ecosystem: Host-associated > Plants > Roots > Nodule | place: USA: California | collected...
ATAAAAAAAAAAAAAAAAAAAAAAAAAAAAAAAAAAAAAAAAAAAAAAAAAAAAAAAAAAAAAAAAAAAAAAAAAAAAAAAAAAAATAATAAATATTATTTTTTTTTTTTTTTTTTTTCTTTTGAAATGTTCTTATCTTTGTCCTACTATTTACATATAAATGTGAAGTACATCTCAGAAGTCAATTGTGGGCTCTCCTAGTGTCAGATTTCGTTCCACTTTCCATGGCAAGTTAAAGAGTTTGGCCATGATAAACTTGAAGATTTTGTTGACATTAATATTGTGGGTTGCACTTGAGAAGAAAAGGGTGGCTTTCATTGCCCTTGCATATGCCCTTGCCTGTGTGAATGCACTAACACCAAGTTAAATTTTGGAACAAACCCTTGTAATGAAACTTCAACATTTCTAATCTAGATTTGATCCATAATAAGGTCTTAACAAAGAAATAGACAAATTGGTAAGTGCCAAGATTCCATAAGAAGACTCAAAGTCAATGAAAACACTGCAATTTCACACACCAATCAAGGTAGAGGGAGAAAATGTTGAAACCAAACAAATCAGGCAATAAAAGTAAAATAAAATAATATTTTCCAAACATTTTTTTAAATCTTCTACTTGGCAATAATCATTTACCTGTGTTACAATTGTCCATTGCACATCTGGGGGGAGTCTAACAAAGTCATCAAATTTGGTTCCTATCAGAATGGGAATTGCAGTCTGCAAGTAAATAAAATGAAAATCAGTCAAGTTCATTAAGGACACTGATTTGCCATTTCAACATATAAAACAATTGCTAATACAATCTTTATTACTAAATAAATATTGTTCTCTGTTTGGTCATCATAAGGGTCATTAAAGCTTTGAGAAAATAATGCATGTGCCTTGTCCTTTTTTGTACTATTTCAAAGCTTTTCCATGTGAAAAGAATTTGTAACCAACTTTTAAGCAGTGAGAGGTATTGATTATCTATACCACACACAATGAATTCATGTAATTTCAAATTATTGACAATGTGAGATTGAATTTGGGTACCTGGTTCCACTTTCTTGCCTTACTGTACCACCCCACAACACTGCAAAGACATCCCAAAGTAAACAAAAAAAGGTAAATACTTTTGCATTTTTGCTACCAAAATGTTTCCACAGATCATGAAGGAAACAGCTACCTGTTCAGTGTGCAACGATTGGTGAGATCAAACATAACCAAAATTGCAACTGAATCTTTACAAGCCATTGGAATTTGATGAAGAGACCCTGTGTCTCCTACACACACCACCACAAAAGAACTCACCATCAAAATTTCACACAAAGTTAATAATAAGTCCAGAAAAAGCCATGGCAGAAAGTTATAATTCAAAGAAAAATTAAAAGTTAAACACCTGCAACATCCCAAATACTAAAGGAAATTCTAGCTCCTTGAACAGATAAAGTTTTGTCCATCAAATTAAGTCCCTTCATCTGCAAGCTCCTCTTTTCTTGTTCATCCCCCACATACTTGATCTGGAAAAAGCAATCACACTCACATATTAAAAGAAGAACTACAAAAAATAAAAATTAATAAAGTTATGACAAATTTTGGTGACAAAAAGGTTATTTTTCCTCCAAAATTTCTGGGGCCACATAAATTTCAGTGTCAAACAAATCTTGTACTTAAAACATAAAACTAAATATCAAAATTTGTTCCTAATGGAAAATAGAAAGACAACCAACACCAAATAAATGAAAAGTGAAACAAAAGCTAAGGAGTTAAATCAGAAGTTAAAACTGGTTTTTCCAACAAAAAATCACCCAGCAAAAAACAACTAAGACCCGTTTTAGATAAATAAAAAGTGAAACAAAAGTTAGTTTGAAACTAATTAAAACTCAAAACCAGTATCACAAAAACTAGTTTTTTTCAATACGGTAATCACCAAGCATAAACAACTAATATACCCATTTTAGTTAGGAAGAAATCAAAGCTAGTTTTTTCAACATGGCAATCACCAAGGAAAAGCAACTAATACCCATCTCAGAAGAAAGCACATATTAAACCATAAAACAAGTACCACAAAACTGGTTTTTCCAATATGGCAATCACCAAGCAAACTGATCTTGAGGTTGACCAAATCGGAGTCGGAGTCACATGGGGTGGTGACGGGGTGGCCATGCAGGGAGGAGCCACCGTGCAGGGTGGCCGTGGACGGGGGGCTGCGGAGGGGCAGTCTGAGGTAAGGGGCAGGTGTAGGCCTTCCAAGACAGCAGAGAAAGATCCTGTCCCAGATGAAACGGCCAAGAAAAGACACCCTATGGAAGAGGTTGCAGTGAAGGTTGACATGATGAACCATTCTGTGGCATGCTTGAGTTGTTCTTCTTCTGCTCTTGCCAATGATTTTGGCCATGGAAGAGTGGTGTTTGCTTCTTCTTCTTCTTCTTCTTCTTCTGCCTTTTCTCTGTGTTCATAACTCCATTGCTTCTATGTGTGTACCTTTACTTTGGTCCCATCAACAAGGCATAAATTCTTGTGCATTCAATATGTATAAATTATTATTTGGTCTCTTTTTGGTTTGACAGAATAAACAATAAAGTTTTTCTCCTGTTTTTTTAATAATATTCCCCAGACTTAAAGTTGAAAGTTGTTTCGTTTTTGGGTTAACTTGGACAATTTAATAACAATGTATATTCCTTGAACAATTAATTACTCCAATAATGATTAAGATAGATCTTGAAATACAAACATATAAGAAGGAAAATGTCCACAAGTTTAGTTAATTTAAACTAATTAACATACCAATATTAATGACATCAATTATTTAAAATGCTGCAAGTAACACAAATCTTATTGAATTTGATTCACTATTTAACTTCATTTTTCTTTTTGTAAAAATTGAAGGGACATTAGAAAAAGGCAAGTTGATTTCTCTGTAATTTCTTCAATTTAAAATTTAGCTAAATTATAAACTAGATCTATGATATGACCACTCCTAATGGAGTGATTGAGTTAACAATTGATTATTTGTTTATGTTTTCATTCTTAAATATTGCAAGTATATTTTGCAATTCAAAGTTACTTGTTATTATATAAAAGTGTACATAATTTCCAATAGCAAAACGGTGTGTAGAAAAATATCTATTTTTCTTTTTCATTTAATATATATTTTGTATTATTGCAGGTTCACAAACAAAGGAAAAATGTCACTCTATTAGGAGCAGTTGACTGAGATTTCTGAGACTCCAAAGGAGTCCAAGTGGCCGGCTATAATGGAAGAAAAAATTGTAAGGGTTATTGTTGTAATTGCATAGTGTTTTTGTCCACATTTGGTAAGCATTTTGTGACATGCTTGTGTGTTATGCTTTTAAGATAACAAAAAGATGGTAAAAATGATAAAATAGAAAGGAGTGGTTATGATAACAAGGAACTTATCCATGTGAATCTAGAAAGAGTGTAATTCTTTTATTCAATTGTTTTAGATCTTCATGGAATCAAATATACCTAGAAAGTGAACAAAGAAAAAAAATAATATTGTTTGAATTTAATAAAAATAAAATATGTGAAAAATAAAATGAAAATTTATTAATTAATGTGATTGATTCAAATCAGCAGAAATTAATTTATAGTTGTTTTTATTAGATTATTTATATAGCAAAAAAATCTTAATTTATTTTTTATAGTACATTTTTTTATAATTTTAACTCTAATAAAATGACTTTATAAAACTTATATTTTAGTTAATGCCTTACTTAATTGTTGGTATCCTTAAAATAGAAAATATTTTTTATTTAAAATTCAGAATTTTAAATTTTATATCATATTATTATGATGTAATGAAAGCTCTTATATTCTAAGATATAAAAAATATTCCATCAAAATGTGTTATCCAGTACCTACTTTACATACCAACTTAGGTTAGCCGAGGCAAACGATTGATGTTGGAAAAACATAGGTGTAATATAAAAATCCTAATAGTTTAAAAATAGTTATATTGTTGTATAATTATGAATTAGAATATATATAATTATTTTTTTAACTTTATAATTTGAAAGTATTTTTTTTTTCGAACTAGGATATTTGGTGTAAGACTACGATGATTTTTATGAGTAATAGTAAAGATTAAGGATGTGAAAACAATTTAAATAGTTAAATTCAATTTATAATTATTTAAATCTAAAAATGTTTTAGACTGAGTTCAAGAAGGGGGTGAATTGAACTTTGAAAGACTTTTACAATTCTAACTTTTGAAAATAGTTTTCACAATTTGAAAAACTTTAATAAATCTCGGTGGATATAAGGTGTACTGAAGAAATAAATTGATTCAAGCCACAAATGAATCAATTTGTTTTACAATCAGAAAGAAAATTTCAAAGAGCACATACAGCAGATTTACAATCACACAGCAGCACCTTATGCAGATCAAATTCACACAGTTTCAACTACCATGATCAAACGAATATCTGCATATGGCAAGGAATCTCTTCATGACACCACATTGCTCAGGAATCTCTGTTATGCACAGTGTAAAAGGCAAGGGTAGTTTAGTCATCTTCATGTTGTCCAATTGACTTTCTGCGTCTTTCTTATCATAAGCACGAGGTACCCATGACCCTTTTCCCCAAATTCGCTCCATGTAAAGTTTGATTGATCTAACTAAAAACAAGTTAGATCGAAACACATTTCTTCCTAAATCCCTATAATTTTAATTTTCACCTATAAATTTTGAATTCCAATTTTACCCTTGTGAAATTAAATTGCTTAAGATGAACATTGATTGTGTTGGTGTTGAAGTGTTTGTATACATTGTGAAGGTTGTGGTGGTGCTTGGTGGTGGTGTTTGGTAGTGGTGTTTGGTAGTGGTTGTTGCTACATTGGATTATTGGATTGTAGTAAGGCTTGTGCTTTAATTTTCTTTAACTTAAGATTTTTTTTAGTTTTAGTTATGGATTGTGCAATCTAGAGACCTCTCAAATTATATAATCAATAACGTTAAACAATTTTATTTTTAGTTTCAAATTGGTCAATATGTAAGTAAAAATATTATTTTAAATTGCATATTCCACAATATAAATTGTGATTTTGAGATTGTACAATATGAATATTAATTTGTATTCTAAAATGTATAATCTATAATGCAAATTTGTATTTTAAATTTTGCAATCGAAAATGTTGTTTTAGATCTAGAATTACATTTCGGATCGCACAATCCAAAATATATTATCTTCTTAAAAAAATGCATTCTGTATTGTGCAATTTAGAATACAAATCCAAATCCTGAAATGGTTTTTAGATTATACAATCTAAAATGTATACATATTTTGTAAAATAAATTATAGATTGTGCAATACGAAAACTTTTCATAATAACCAATCCATAATGAAATTATACAACAACAACAATTTTTTGTTCAGAAACGAATCTCTATAGAGATAACGTTAGCACAAGAGGGCAATGGGTGACCAAGGCAGTTCATTATAGTAGTAGAAGGTTTCAATAATGGGTTTAAAACAACCAACAAAGCAGCAACGATGGCAGACTCACTCTTTGTAACAAAGAAGAAGAAGAATAAGTGAGAAGAAAAAAAAATGAAAGGTTTAAAATATACATGTCATTAAAGGTATATTGGTCATTTCAATAGGTGTAGGTTGAAATTATACAGGCTGGAAGCAATGCCTAAACACAGTCACACCAAAGTTGAAGCTAGATTAGGTCATACCCAAGTTAAGTTGGGTCCAACCTTAAATTGGATGGGGTTTAACCTTAAGTCAGGTTGGGTCCAAGTCAAGTTAGGTTAGGCCACATCTAAGTTAGTCTTAGTCAGTTTGAAGTCAAGTTAATTTGAGTCATAACCATGTCAAGTTGGTTAAGTTAAATGTTGGGTCAAACCTAAGTTAAGATAAGTTAGGTCTGGTCAAAGTAGGGTTGACTTGGGCTCAAGAGACAAGTCGGCCTAGGTAGAGTCTAGTTGGTCCAAGATTTGGTTCAGCCGAGTCAACTAAGGGCACGGTTGAGCTGAGTCATCCCAAAACGAGGTCGAGTCGAGTTAGCCTGAGTGTGGTTGAGCTGAATTAACTTACGTTCGGGTAGAGTTGTGTAAGCCCGATCTCATTCAAGCTAAGTTGACCCAAACTCACATTCAATTGAGGTGGGACAGGTCCATGTTCAACCGAGTTGGGTTAAGCCTAGGTTGACATGCGTCCAACTAGGTCTAGTCAGATTGGACCCAGGTTGACCTGAGTTTGGCCAAGTCAAGATTGGGCCAAGCCTAGGTGACTAAGACAAACCAAGTCAGGTCATGTCAAGTCAAGCTAAGCTTATGTTAGGCTAAGACATTGAGCCCGCCAAGATTATCAGACTCGAGAGTCTACGTAGACTCATGAGATTTTGGTAAACTCAACTCGTAAACCCGACTCGTAGACTCATAAGAGTCTATTTCATAAAAAATTTTAATAAAAAAAATAAACATACATCATTTATTATATCAATATTAAAATAAATAAATTCTTACCATCTAATTCTCTAATGAAATTATTTTCACCATCATTTTCAGCAAAATCTAGATCCAAAAATCTTAAAAACCCATGTAATTACAATTTTAAAAAATATCAACTCACTTTAAATTTAAAAAAAAATCACTTACTTTAAATTAAAAAGAAAAAAACACAGCAGCAACAAATACCTAAAATCAGACCTGAAATGGAAAAAAAAAATCACTTAGCAACAATGGAGAAGAACCACGTGGAAGAGAACCTATGACGACGGACGGCGGCGACAGACAGTGGCGATGATGACGAATGGCAACAATAAACAGACTATGACGACGACAGCGAACGCAGAAGGTGAAGACCCGACGAAACGTCGCGATGCGAACACTTGACGACACAGTGGAAGAGGACGACAAACTCAAACAGTGAACTCAAATGGCAAACCCTAAATGGCAGTTCAAAAACCCTAGATCGAACACCTCTTCTAATTACGAAATCTAGCTTAAACCAGGTATCAAATCCCTAAATTTGGATTTTTTCCTAATTCGTTAACCCGATAGCTGACTCGCGAGTTTGAACGAGTCAACCGAGTTTACTTTCGAGTTTACCGAGTCTATTCCAAAAACGAGTTTAATGGCGAGTTAACTCGGTTACGGGTAGTGGAATCGTAAACTCGAACGAGTCTACGAGTTGACCCGCGAGTTTGATAACCTTGGAGCCCGCATTGGATTAGAGTTATGTCACGCTAAGTTGGATTGATCCCACGTCAGATTAAATTGAGTTGGTAAGAGTTTAAATTGGGTCGAGTCGATTTGGACACATGTTGAGTCGAGTTAGGGTGGGCTGACATTCAACTAAGTTGGGTTAGGTTTAGGTCGAGTCAAGTCCAGTTTAGGCCAAATAGGGTCAACCTAAGTCAAGTCGAGTTCAATCTAATCCAGGTCGATCGAGCTTTGGTGAGACTGAGACAAACTAAGTCAAGTCGAGCCAAGTTGAGTTCTGCTTGTGTTGGAACAAGACATCATGTCTACATCGATTGGGTCTATCCCATATCAAGTCAAGTTGAGTTAGTATAAATCTAGGTCAAGTAGAGTTAATCCAAATTGTCCTTAATTCAAATTTAATCAAGTTGGATTAGGTCGAGTCTAGTTGAACTAAGTTGAGTCGGACTCAAATCAAATCAAATTTGATCAGATTTAAGTCTGATCGAGACTATAATAAACCGAGTTGGATTAATTTTGTACTAAATTTAATCTAATTGACAAAATAAATTTAATCTAAACTTAAATTGAATTAAAAAAATTCAAATTAATTTGATTTAGTTAAAACAAATCTACATTTTTATTTATTTTATTGAATAAGGATTGGATTTTGATTTCTTTTAATTTGAAGAATGTCTATAATTAGTTTTAAATAATATTTTAATATTGAAGTGAAGGAAAATTTTTGATGGTGGTGAATTGGGACGGAACTAATAATATTAATAAAAGTATTTTAACAGTTGAAAATATTAAAAAATATAATATAATAATATCATAATGTTAAAAGGTTAAAATTAAATATAAATTTATATTCTTAACATTTAAAATAAATATGAAATTTAAATAAAATTTGTACATTATACTTCAATTAAAATTTAACCACAATAACATGTTTAGATGTAGAATGAAAATTTTATTAACATTTTATATTAATTTTTATTTTAAAAAAGGTAAATGGTTATATATATTTATGACAAACTTTACACATGGATTAAACTGAAAAGTAATATATTATTTAATTAGTTTGATGTTACGACATGTCACTAAACATATGCCATTTTTAGTGCTTCAAATTATAATTAGTTGATTAAAAATTTAAATGAATAATCTCTGAGTGTATTTGTATCGTTAAATCAAATGCCATTATTTTGGTAAAGCAATTGAAAAAATGCTGGGATATTAAGGGTGTTAATTATTCTCTAAACTTAACAATCATTAGGATTATAGCATTTTACTAATTACACATGAGTAATCTTCTACAAACTTTTTGTCAGAAAAATACTTTACTCTGGTCAGTAGATAGATCTGAAATTTTCTAATGTTAATAAAGTGTTATAGATAAAGGAAAAGGCTGCAACACTTCTCCCAGTTTCAGTCTTAAAATATAGAGGAAAAGTCTTAAAATATAGAGGAAAAGTGTTATGGACCATCTTTTTTATAAAGTATTTGATGCACCAACCTTCTACAAATATATTTATGTCCTGGCAGATTATAATTACAGCTTTATCCTTTGCAATGAAGAAGAAAAAAAAATGTAGAAAGAAAAAATAAACTGGAAAATTACAAAACAAAAAATAAAAAAATAAGAAATACAAGGTTTACCATTATTTCATTGGAACTTGGAAGGAAGTTCAAATACTATCTTTCAAACTTTTATTTGATATATTGTTAATAAAAAATTATAATAAATATGACTTAAAATAGTTTATGTAGAAGTTAGTAAATTTATTATACATACAATATTCTACACCTTGATTAAATTCACTCCTATACATGTGTACTACATAAATTATATCTTCTGCTAATTTAATTTTAATTTTGGTGTGAGATTACATTTCAAAGTATTTTAGCTAATTAAATTTGGCTTCTAATCTTAAAATTAAATATTTTAATATTTTTGTTTGTTGGATGTGATATTAAAGCTATTTGTAATGGACAACTGAATAGAGACACTTCATAACCTTATGACCTTCTTTCTAACCCTTAACTCCCACATGGAAGATACTAGTTATGCTAACAGCAATAATAGACTACAAACTAAATGCAAATCACATAATATTGGATTAAAATATTTAGTATTAAGATATTATAAAAATAAATAAAATAATATTAATTTGTTTAAATTTTAATAATTTTTTTAATATATGTTAATTATGACATATGATTATTATATTAATTATAATTACTTATCTATTTAAATTTGAATTTGATTTTATAACTTAAATTTATGCTTTTAATTTTTTTTATATTAAATAATTTTTAAAACTTTATTTGGTAAAAATATATTAATATATAGTAAAAATTCCATACTTGCATGCAATCAAAACATAAGGAACTAGAAAAGTACAATAAATGATATTAATAATATTTAAATAACAAAACATACTAAAAAATACAATAAATGATATTAACAATATTTTAAATAACAAAAATATATCAATTTTTTTAATATTTATTAAGTTATTGAGGAAAGAGATAAGTATAACAAGTTATTTGTTTTTGCAAATAAAAAATTAATATTAGTTCAATATCAACTAAGTTTGAGTGAATTTCTCTGATGATATTTGCTAAGGAAAAGACACACTTACCCTTAAGAACTTTTACTTAAGGTGAAAATACCAATTCAAAATAGAGAAATTATGTATTTTAAATTTGTGATCAGTGTGATATTTTTAATTACCTTAGTCTTATTTAGTAGTTTTAACCACACCGAATTGTTCTGCCAAACAAATTTATAAGTATATAAACAAGTTTAGTAATATACTTATTGAGTATAGAAAATTATATTAGGAATGTTGTTTCTAATAATATGTATTATAGGTTTTGGGGTTTAGAGTTTAGATTTTACACAATGTATTTATCTTAAAATTATAAAATTTAAAATTTTTAAAAATATATTTATTGTTACAAATAATTTAATTGAAACAAGACAATATTTCACAAAATGACAAAAATAATTCACTAATAATGCTAAAAAGAATTTAAATGGAAGCATGTCACACAAGTTATTACCTAAAAGAATTTGTACATCCAAAAGAATTCGTTATTCAAGTTCTGATCAAATTCTATAAACTATAATGAGTATGTATAGGAAATAGGTAGTTAAAAGCTGTTCTTAAGAGAATAGTTGATAATAAAGTGTACATGACAAAAAAAAGTATGTATCCTAATATGGAAGAAAAACTAAAAATTGCACTTATCAATGATAGATTCAAGATAGTAAATCTAAACATAAATAAGAAAATAAGAATATGAGATCTAGGAAATGAACAAATAACTAATTTTAAATATGTGTAAATAGTAAAATGACAAAAATAAATTTAAATATATATACACACACGAGTATAAATAACCTTTAAGTAACCCACTTTTAATAATTATATAATTATTAATCTTAATGTTTCATCTAGTCATTTCTCACATAGCTACATTAACTATACAATATCATTAATCTATATCATAATAAAAAAAATAGTTAATTGAATTTAATTAAAAGTAATACATGTCCACAGCCGAGTTGGAAATATCTTGTTATTGGACAAATGAAAATTTATCACCATACAAATCACAACTTCATTCCAACCTTGTTAAACTTCTTTTCACAAATCACTTATAAAACACATATTATTAAAGTTATACTTAAATCATATTAAACACATTAAAAAAAATAAATTGTACAACTCTTCATGGAAGGCCAGAAAACTATAAATTGTTATCTTCTGCTCCAAATCCTCTTAACTCATAAATCCTCTTTCCACCTTGTTGAACTTCTTCCCATAAACCACCTTTGTCTGTTGAGAAGTGTGAGAAAATAAAAGAACAACAATATAAATATATTATTTCTGGCTTGTTGAAAATTTTCCCAAAAACATCTTTCATCTTAGCTCAAATATATAAGAAAATGAAAAAAAGTCAATATAAATATATTAGAGTTTGTATATAAATTAGAGTAACTATTTCAAAAATATTTTTATATCATCCTTGACAATAGTCTAAGAAAACCTAAACTTTTATATTTTGCTTAAAGTGTGCTCTATAAACCTAGTCACAAGCATGCATAAACAGTGTTTTGTCTTCTTGAATTTTTTCAATGTAGACATTAAACATAAGAGAAAATTCTTTATAAAGTAAAAAAACAAACTGGCTTCTCAATAAAAAGAAATAAATGACTTACTTTCTATTCTTGTTGTTGTCAAATATTAGATTGTGCTTTGGTTTTTGTCTTCAATGTAGTTAAGCTTTTCAGAAATAAAATACTCTAAGATAGGATAAAAAGTTGTTCAAAAGAAGAAGCATAAAGGAAATGGAAAAGCAAGGCGACAAGGAATAGGATAAATGAAAGAACTACAAAGACAAAAAAATAAGCCAAAGATATTAATACATATCAATATATTAAATGGGGTTAAGTTGATATATTTTTTAATAATTTCTTTTCTTAGTTAGACAGTAGATATTTTTCTAAGTCAGATAATAAATTCATTTTCTTAGGTACAATACATTGCTTATGATTATGTTTGACATAATAATATAATGTGTTCAAACATAATTTTAAAATGATGCATTATTGTTTTTTTTTCAAATTTATCATATGAATTCCATTGCACTGAGTATTCCTGATAACTTTTTTTTAAGTATTTCAGTTATTTAGATTTATTTAATTAATTAGAAAAATAAATATTTATCCTTTTGATGTGATATTTAGTTGAGGGAAGAACATATTCAAGCACTCTGCAGAAATCCCACATCGAAAATATAGTTATAATAACAGAAAAAATACACTACGAATATGATATGTGTCACCCTTTTTAACATACTTACCTAGACGGAGTCAATAGATGATCAATGAGATCCATGTCCTAGGATTGTGACCTTCATGTATATATATCATACACCTTGAATATTCATATCATTTTAAGTGTTTTGTTTCATCTGTATATCTTATATTATAAAATGTATTTATATGTTGAACAAATATTAAATCTAATTTCAAAATTGGAGATCAAATCTGATCATTTGTCGATCATCTTATGTATCAAATTCAGCTCACTGTTTTACTGTGGTTTGGATCCAGGCATGTCAAAATATAAGCTTGCATGCTTGTAGTACTGATAATTGAATTTATAATAGGAAAATTGGTATGTGTAATGTAGCTATTAGTTTTTGTAATAGTTATTTTGAAAATTAGATATAGGGTAACTAGTTGACGATATTCACTTAATGTATTAAAATTAAACTCCTAGTCAAGACTCTTGTTAAAAATACTGTCCTTTTGCAATATTTAACTTCAATTTATCTGTCATGCCAAAAGTAAAAAGATACTTTAGTTTATCTTTACTCAAAATATTTCCATTAAATCAACATAGAATATTATTAGAATAAAACATGTTTTTAATTGTTAAACATATTTATATTTTTTATTTGTAATTGCCTTAAGATTATGTTTGAACATTCTCACCAGACAAGAAGAATTTTTAAACATTCATTCTCATGATCAATTCAAAGCATATAAACTAACAGTTCAAAAGTTATCAAAATGTTAACAACTATGTAGCTGAATTGGCTTATAGTGATCAAACAAATCATGCCCTTTGCACTGAAAAATTAAGAATAAAATCTTTAATTTCTTCGTTGGCTCTGTCCAGTGCCGTCCTACCCTCTCCATCTTTTACATCATATTTTGCTCCAGCTCTCAAGAGTTCTTCAATTTTTGGCTTGTCACCTTCTGATGCAGCTAATAGGAGAAGGATGTCCACAGGGTGGATGTTTAGGCTTAGAAGAGCTTCCATTCTATCGTAGGTACCATCTACAGCCAGCATCCCCATGTAGTTGAAGTACTGTAAAATTTTATGAAATGTGAATTATGATGTGCAGGAAAAGATTATGATGTCATTGTGAAGTTCATTGATGCTTTTAGAAATAAGAGCATTTTCTCTTTCAAAACTGAATTTCCAAATTACTGTACACAGGAAAAGTCAATAGAAGAACAGGAGAAGGGGATGAAAGTTTGAATAAAATAGATAATCAATAAAGTTACAGTTTGAACTGAATAATACACAAATAATTCAGAGAAACTCTTGAACCTGTTAGTACAGATAAATTTAGAGAAACTAATCCAGAGAAAATTCGGACAATGTGTTTGCTTGACTTATTTGTGACTTATATGTCTTGAGTTCTCAAGATATCCCTATGATGAATTCATCATATTATTGTATCAGAGGATGAGAGGATCTAAAGTTCCGTAATTAATGCTCTAGTTATTAATTTTCCTTTTACTAAATTGCAATATCCATTTCTTCTTTTAAAGTGACTTTCAAACTTCATAAAGTGTCATCTAGCATAGTTAACCAAGACATTTCTTATTTCCTGAATATGTGTCTCAATGAAGTGTTATCAAACATTCTCACCAGTACCATACTGTTTCTACAGAGTATTCAGTGTTTTGATGGTTTTGTTGATTTTGTAGGTTTAAGCCAGGCTTAACTCACTCCAAGATTTGAGAAGAAAATAAAATCCTTTTGCTAGTGTCAGACGATCTTTACCTAACCAAACAATGGTTACAAAGTCTACTAATTATTCTTCTTTTATAAATAATTACTGTTACCCTATATGAATGTAAGCATATATATACACAACCTGCTGCAGATAAAATACACTATTTGGTTGTGGCAGTGCCTTCAATGAGAAACCTTTATAAGGTCTTCTTTTTAAACTTTTAACCACACAAAGTATGTCTCAATCTTTTGACAAAGACAGATGAGTTCAGTAGACAATAAGGCTGACCTGTATTGTACTTACAAGGGATGTTGGCCTAAGGTCTGGCCAGGTGGTACTGGTATATTATTTATGTTTATGATTTTTAAATTTGATGACATTGTAAGAGATTGTTCTTCTATTGATTCAAGATTGCAAACCAAATATGCATAATTGCAAAGAATGGATGGGATGTGAATGAACTTCTATCTATTTTCCAGCTGATGCGGCAAGATGAGTTGAAAAGTGTCTTAGCATTCTCAGTGAGACTTGTTAGGTATTTTAATAACAAAATGGAGAATGAGTCAGTTACAGCTTAAAATTGGGTATAGATCAAACAGTTTAAACATTTATTCATCATAGCAATTCCAACCCAAATCACCTTTCCAGCCTTATAGAAGAAAATTGTGACGAAAATTGTTCTCAATAAATCTAGAGTGACTCCACACATTCTAGTAGTGCATAAGCATAACAGTTAACAGTGGCAGAAGTTTAAAATTTAGAATCAACAAACATCATTCAAATTCCTTAGTAGCTGTAAACTCCTAGTATAGAAAAATAATAAGGGCATATTTTAACAAGATAAAAATTACTCAATGGTACCTTAAATAGGGCAAAAACTCTCCTCCAAGTGTTTCTCCTTCCCCAGAAGAGTTTCCCTTTCCTCACAAACTTTCTAATTCTCTGAATGTCCCTTTATTTATCAAATTCATCCCCTCAAGACCCCTTTAAGAACGTGCACTCACTTTTCTCTTCACCTATATGAGGTTGGAAAATCCTAATGTAAATAAAAAATATTCCCTTTTCTTAAAGCCACCCCAACAAAACATACCAGCAGTGCATAAGCCCAAATCCTCATATCAAATTCCACAAGCTCAAATTTTCAAAACAACTAACATGCACATATCATCTTATCCCTCCCTTAGTGTAATTTCGTAACACAAGCAACAATGAAATTCTACAGCATCACCATATGCACTCGCATCACACAATTGTAATAACTGAAACAATCTAACAGCTTCAATCACCAACCTGTTCCACATCATCTCTGTCAAAGTCATCACGGGCCTGGCTGCCATAAATGCCAGCACCTTGGGCATCAACACCGTTCTTGCCAAACCTGAACCAGCACGTGGCTTTGGAGCCGTTGGAGGGGCCAATTCTAGAGGTGAGGCTGAGCCACCCAACACTTCTTTTTGTGCCCAGAAACCGTGAGGCCAAGTTTGAGGCAGAAACGTGAGGTGAAGGGAAGAAATTGTTGAGCTTGGAAGTGATGGGACGGTGGGTGATGCATGGAATAGAAGCCATTGTTGTCGAGTTTTGAAACACCAAGCTTGTGTTCTGAAACTTTCGCTTCTTCTGTGTTGTGTGTTGCTATCCACACACGTGTCTCTTAGATGCTATCCACCAACTCTATGCAGATTTTCTTCTTAAATACTTTTTCTCCCTTCACCCTACAACCATATTCGTTTTATTATTAACTCTTTACACAATTTTCTGGTTACGACATTTTGAACAGTAATATATTTTAGATGGTGTGATATAAAATTATTATTATCTTAAATAAATTGATATTATTAACCCTTAAGAAAAATAATATTTTTATATTTTGAAAACAAAATAAAAAATTGTGAATAGGAAAAGGAACAAAAACAAATTAGTAAAAATCACTTTATTATTTTTCAGAGTCTGGTTTCAATATTATAAAATAAATTAATAACTATTTAATGGCAAGGTGCATAATTAGAGTAATGGATAGAAGTTGCAAACTACGGGCTAAATTTACCCTCTAACTCCAGATGAATGAAAAAGGAATATCAGTCTTGCTGATAATGACAAAATTGCAGAACACTTACTCATGAAAAACAGCCACTAAAAAATCACCTGTTATTCCATTTTCATATTAAAACTCTAAAATGTCAAACTAAACATAAAGTAATTATATTTTTGTGTTGTATTTTCTCCTGTATTGAGTCTATATGGACACTTGGCAGGATCTGGTCAAGCTACAAATTTTTTTAACCAGAATGACAATGCCTTCTTCTATCAATTCCTGGAAAGCCCTGCCTAGTGATGTTGAAAATACTGATTTATGCACTACTCTGAGAGACTGAAATATCTTTTCACTTCTCATTGGAACTTCATCAATCTCTACCCTTTTGCATTTCTATTTGGTTAATGCAAAATGTGGAAGTATTTAAGAGATAAGAGGCTAATATTTACTTAATAGTAATAATATAATGAAATAGTCAGGTCTGTCTTTATTAGTATACACTAACCTTTAATCTAATGTTAGCATGTTTGAGAGTTGCAGCCCATGCAATTTCTTATGCTTCAAGGAAGTGTTTGGTTTGGTAAAATATGTCATATGTTCATTTGTGACAATAATTTTCTTTCTAAATTTGCTAGAATTTGAAAATTGTGCTTAGGTTTTACTTCTTGTTTTCAATTTTAATTTCTTGATTAGCTCCCTATCTTTACCACCTGGTTGTGTACCACTTCTTTATTGTGGATTCTCAGTACTTATTCTAGAAGATCTTAAAGACTTATTGAGTTATTGTTATATAAGTATAGAAAGTGAAACTATTGTAATAATCAAACAGAAGATATTTTGAATAGATACAATATTTTAATACATTTTTGTGATGGTAGTTTGCAAGTATGGTTGGTGTTAAAGGTCACATCATTTTGGTCAAAACAACTGAACTCTATAAAGGGTTCATTTTTCACTATGAGAGTTTTTTTTTTTTTCATTTACAGTTTATACACTCAATTCCTTAGTTGGAGTGATTATGCACATCCAAGAAGAGAGACACCTCAGCTATGCCCATTTATTTACATTCCAAGTCGTCCCCCAATCCCACATCGATAGTGCTAGATATCGTAACTGGAATAATACACTACAAATATGAGATGTGTCACCCATTCCAACATACTTACCTGGACGGGGTCAATGGATGATCATGAAGGTCCAT
>Ga0099825_1005138_pt1 | contig 16938 bp, 10 predicted proteins | sample SiratroredBW_FD_76838 | JGI IMG/M metagenome (GOLD analysis project Ga0099825, IMG submission 76838) | Root nodule microbial communities of legume samples collected from California, USA - Siratro red BW | ecosystem: Host-associated > Plants > Roots > Nodule | place: USA: California | collected...
TATTTCTGGAATTGAAGTACGCCTGTATTTTTACATATATTCCAGGGACTTCGGCTTCCTGTCGATGGATCTTCAAAAGAAATTTTTGTAATATTTTAAATTTCTTTAGATTTATTTCTTTTAATAGATAAGAACAAAATTTTAGTTATAGAATGTGATGGATGTGAATTAGGATGGGGAGCTATCCTAAAGAAAAAGAAAAACAAATATGCAAATATAGCAGAAGAAGAAATTTGCAGGTATGCCTCAGGAAAATACCACATAAATCCACAGGTTTACTCCACATCAACAGACTATGAAGTAAATGTTGTAATAAACTCCATAAGGTTTTTTTATTTCCTTCAGGATAAGATTTTGAGTTTGAGAAATTGAAGAGAGATGTTCGCACAACTCTTCTTGAGAATTTGTGGACAAAACTGTTCTTTTAGTTCCCAGTTTTTGCTTCTAGCTCTGATACCAAAAGGGTATCAGTATCAGAGTGGTTTATTTATAAGGTTATTTAAACATAAGATAAAAATACAGTTATATATATATAATTATTTTTCAACCATAAAACTTATGCTTTGTTTAGATTAAAAAAGAGTAAAATGAAAAAAAAAGGGAAAGAGAATACGAAGTGAAATTATTTGAATTGAGAAAAAAAATGAGTGAAGAACTTATAATAGAATTAATTGATGTAAGAAAATAATTTTTCTAATATATGTTTAAATTAATTTGTAAAGTATTTTTCTTTTAAATAATTTAACATAAATAGAATTTTAAATTATAGATTAGAGTTCAACTAAAATTTAAATTAAAATAAAAATTATTATCAAATCTTAATAAATGAAAAACTTAAATTAATTTATTTTATTTACTATTTTTTTATTATTTATTTTCTTACATTAGAAAATATTGATATTTTTATATTTAATATATAATGTTATAAGAAATTAATAACATAATCATTATAAAATTTTTCTTATAGAAACATTAATAATAAAAGCAAACATTTTTAAACATATATTGATTATGTATACCTTATCAATTAACTTGAATATATAATTAAGCCTCGTAACTTTCTTAATTATATTAATATATAATCAATTATACTTAACTTTTAAAGTTTTTTTTTATATAAAATTTAGGTTTAATAAAAAAAAATCCCATATTTGTAGGGTTTTATTTAATATAATTTTTCGATTTTTTTAATTCAATTTTATTTAAAAAGAGTCGTTGGTTTCAATTAAATTAGTGTTGAAGAAGAATTTGACATGGTAAATATTCAAGGTGATTTTTTTTCTGGACTAAGCCAAGGTGGTTTGTGTGTGTCAACGACCGTGGTTGGTCCTTATTAGGAAACAAAATGGTAAACAGCGGTGGTTGGTGCAGCGCTCTTACCTTCTTCCCTACCGGCGCCGCCGTCACAGTCCCAAGTATTCCCTCAATCCTGACGTAGATTTCCTTCGCCAATGCCAAGTCTTAGACATCACCAAAGACAGGGACTACCTCCACCAACTTTTTCTGCTGCAATTCCAGCACCTTCACTCAAGGTTTCCGCTTTTTTTTATGTGCCCAACATCTTTTTCATAAAATAGAAAAATAAAGCAGTATTATTGAAGGCATTATCTCCATTCCCTTCAACTCAAATTTCAAACTTTTTGCGTCATTATCTTTCCATTCAAACACAAACATAGACATGTAAATTATTCATTTTCTCTCACTTAAGGTAGAAGGAGTGAATTTTTTTTGTTTCTTTTATTGCTGAAAGATTCTTATCTGGTTTTGAGACTACGGTGTCGTAGTTCTGAATTGAAATTTTGTTTTATTTTTAGAACAAGAACTGCTAAAATAATACCATTCTTTCTTTGACAATTGACTTATATATGAGAATGGATAAAATTGTATTATTATATTTTGTTTCAAATAAATTTGGAAGAAAAAATAAATAAACTTCATGTAGGTAATGAAAATATTGAAAGAAATTAAAAAGATTCGAATGGAAACGTTGTTGTTTAAAGAAAAAAGATAATTGAAAAAAATTAAAAAAGTTCGAATGAAAATGTCGTTCTTTAAAAAAAAAAATAGGAAGAGTTTGTTATGATCTTATCGTAAAACAAATTCACAGTCATACCTCTACTAAAACGGAAACCAACTATCTTACTGAAAGATTACACACATCACTATCAAAAAAGACTGTCACTCATGAAAGAATTACGATCCAACAACCAACCACCATTGCAATCTTTGTCACATAATAAACCTTAGCTCACGACGATACATACCAAATACGATCCTAGACCTAAATTCATACATCTTTACAATCCTAGACCTAAAGTGGTCAAATGATTGATATAATGTTGTCAAATGTACCCTTTATTTTTTTTATTTTTGTTTTGATTCATCAATTGTTTGGTATTATCAATTGCTCAGCCAATCTTGGGTGAGGTAAAACCCCTCTCTATACAGGTGACCAAATTCTTATTTAATTTCACCTTGAGACTCAGTTGTAGTCTTGTGGTGTGGAAACGGGGAACTACATGTTAGACCATAGGAAAACTATAATGACATATCACTTTGAGGAAAAGTTATTAAATATTCCACCTTTGACGATGATCAAGTATGGTTTGTGATACGTAAACGTTGGTATTCTTGTTAAAAGGTAGTTATCGAAAACTCGTGATGTATCTGGGAGTGAAGGTTGGTCTTCGAGTGGTTAAGGCAGTGCACTGACCAATGAAGTTTAAATTTGATTTCCATTACAATATTTAAGTCTATCCAATAAATACAAAATTTAGATAGTGTTAATAAACTATTAAACCACTTTAATATCAATCACAAGATTAAAGAAAAAACGTATTTATTAAATAAAAAATCTTGTTTTATTTTTTTTCTCTTTTGATTCATCAACTTTTTGGTATCATCAATTGCTCACCCAATCTTGTGTGGGGGTAAAACCCTTCTGCATATAGGTGACCAAATCTTTATTTGCAATCAAATTTCACCTTGAGACTTCCGTCTAGTCTTGTGCAGTTCTGATATCACTTTGAGTAAAAGTTATTTGATATCTTAAATTTGATGATGAAATATGGTTTGTAATAGATAAACATTAGTATTTTTGATAAAAAAAAGTAGTTATTGGAAACTCGTGATATATCTATTGGGAACAAAAGTTAGTCCATTGACCCACTTGAAGTATTTTACAACATTTAAGTTTATGTAATAAAGAGTTTAGATAATCTCAATAAGGTATTAAATCATTTTAACATAAATAATAAAATTGAAAAAACATATTTACTGATGAATAAAATAAATGAAGAGTATAGAGATGAATAGATATGATACTAAATGTTTCAGTTAGAAAATTCTAATTATTTTTTTTTTCTTAAAACAAATCTGAATGTAATCACACATGGGTAGACCCTAACAATGATGGTTCTGGCAAAAAAAGAGAAGTTAGAGGATAAAGTTAGTAAAAGCACGAGTCTAAACATAAGTTACTTTGCATATTAATTTACAATGGATATTTACAATGTCACATCTTCAATTACATTACTATATTGGCACCCTTTAAACATAGTCAACACTAATTTAGTGGAAGAAACCAGGATAACTTATTAAATAAAATGGAATAAACGATCCAAGTAACATTGAATAAACCTCACCATCAAACAAATCTATAAAACATAAAATTTATAATGTTTTTTCATTATTTAATATATTGTTTTTCGAATTTTCCACATTTTTCTTGGCCTCTTATGTTTCCCAAAACGGAAGGAAACACACGCTTAATGTGACTGTTATGGTTTAGTCCAATGTGGTAGACCTGATTTGCACGCACCAAGCACACCCAGGGAGAAAAGGGTGGCTTAGTAAAAAGGTTGCACAGCAGACAAATTAATGGAAGAAAATAGGCAATTATTGCCCCATTGATGATCTCTGACGCAACATGCACCGCACGTACACGTGAAAGTTTTTGTCATGGCTTTGTGACAGTGCAATGGGTCCATTCCAATGCAACTTCTTGATGCACTTTAAACGGGAACAAAATTGGAGTAGGTGCTGAATCACTTACCAGGGACCATGTTCCTCTTTCAAATGACAAAGATAAGGTTCATTTCATGGGCCACACTAATCCCTCATCCCTGCTGTTCCTCTTGTCTTTCATATCACCTTCCTAATATAATAATCAATATATGGGACTTCAGTGACACTCCCACCACATCTTCATCAATATTCTTTAATTCAAAGATCTAATAATGCTTCTATCTAACTACCATTAAGCCAATATCTTCCTTGCATGTGTTACCATTATTTCTATTGCATTCACATTCTCTTTTTAGACATTTTTCACAATTTGAATTTCAATTAAACATTGTTAATTGTAATACTGGGGATTAGCACATGGTTTGGACCCAACCAGGGACAATAAATCTTTTATTATTGTCATTTCTTAAGAAACCTAAGCAGATAGAAATGTTTGGCCAAATAGTTGGTATTGCAATCAAATCATGATGGTTTTGGAATATTTGAATGTACTGGAATTGGCAGAACATCTAGAAGATCTTGAAAATGCCTCAAGATACACATATAATTGTATTGAATGAAAAATAATAAAATAATTGAGTGGAATACCTAATGGGAGATCAACGTCCTCGTCTTCCACTGTTCCTGAAAGTTGCACGTCCTTAATTTAAATTAAAGGGGTTGTTATTAAATAAATTGTGTTTAGAACTAGAGTGAAATATGAAAACCTCTTAGGGCTCTATGGCCTGTGATAGACACGTGAAATTTTCATTAAATCATATTTTTTATTTTGTACAAATCAAATTTTATATTATGTGACATACATTCAAATTCAGGTTTTATTAGAATTAATTTAATTGTTAAATTTTTCACTGAATAACTAGAAATGTTTTAAGATTGAATTATTATTTTTAGGAGAGAGTGATTATAAGTGACTAATGAAACAATGTTCTTCTCAACTGAAAAAAGTACAAATATTTAATTATTCTAATTAAAACTTTTTTTTTCTTTCTTTTATTACTTTTTCCGTTGTTTAATTACTTTAGCTTATAGAACTTTTTCTTATTTTTTTTTCGTGGGAAATTGCGTGTCAGTTTTTAATATAATAGCTTATTACTTTTATAAATTTTCCTATTTATTTTTGTACTAGCATTTAGAAAATAAAGAATAATTTAAGTAATGAATAAGGTTTTTTTTTACTTAGTTTAGTTAATTGCTTTGTTGGTAAGTTTTTTTTTTTTTAAGGAAACTCTTAAAAGACCTTCAATACAAACTTTTAAGCATGTAAACTCGGATTTAATAAAATAATACATATTTTTTTTGACCCCTAATCAAGAATTAAGCATTGAATAAGGGAAATAAAGTTTTCCAAAACACAAACAAAGTGTTTGTCTACTTAAATATAAGCAAAGCATTATTTATAAAAAAAAATGCATTTAGACATAGTCTAAAAAAGTCATAACAGTCAATATCATTACAAAAAGTTCTGGTTTACAAGTTCCGTATAAAACTGTTTGATATTTTTCTCCAAAACATCACAGTTATTTCTTTCTGTGGTTTTATCATTCTTGACCCTTCAATTGCACCAACAACAACAAAAACATATATTCAACTACAACAAAACATCCATGTTCCCACGTATATGTTTATATAAATATTTTTCATATGACTATCAGCTATTTCCCACATCTTAGCATATCATTTTCATGCATGTCAATAGTTCTAAACACTAATGAGAATATGAAAAAAGAGCATGCTTATATTTTCCTCTTAAAATAATCTAAGTTTTGAATTGTATCAATATAAATACCTCAATCACGTCACACTTCCTATTCTTAAAAATAATTTTATTCATATATTTTCAAGTATACCATATCACTATCATCTATAAATTCTCAACATATAATAATAAGTAAAAAAAAATAGACTTAAACTTAGCAATAATTCAAGTCAATTCAAAACCTATATCAAATTTGACTTCACTTTTTCCACCCTTATTTATAATCAATTCAATTTAATTAAGTTTAGTATTATTGAGTTTGATGTGCGATCATAGATAATTCTTCAATTAATTTTTAAATTCAAATTATTATTTTTTTTGTTTTTTAAATTTCAATTTGATATTTTAGTTCTTGTAATTTGAGAACAAAATTTTATTTTTATTTCTAGGTCCATATATTAAAAAGATAAAAATGCAAGAATGGAGTGATATAAATATAAATTATAAGCGTTAATCAAATAATAAACACGATTTTTTATGATGTTTAGAGTAAAAGGACCAAAATTATTTTTCGAATTATAAAGGCTAAAAATATCAATTTGAAATCTAGAAAACAAAGACAATTTAACCTCTATTAAAAAAATAAAATACATTTAATCATTTTAATGGATTTAAAATAAATTTTGATATCAGCTTGTAACTTAGTTTAAATTGATCTCAATTTCACAAACTAGTTTATAAAATAAGAATGTGAGAGCTAAGTTTTTCTTGTAATAGATTATTTGTGGGTCTTAATATTTAATATTCATCTTACCCTCGGTTTGTCACAAGCCAATGACTCTAGTTGGATTGGAATATATCCATCAATCAACCCTAAATTTTATTATCCACAAAATAATATAATAATTGGTGGAGAAAATGACTCATTGATTTGAAGTTTAGGTGTGCTAGCTTGGACCAGGATTATAGTTAGGTACTATTAACTTTGATTTTTTTGGCTTCTCTATCTCTTAATTTATTCCCTTTCAAATAAATTATAATATATGTTGTTTAGAAACTAACTTTCTTTCCCTTTCTCCATTGATAACCTAAGTCACAAGAATCACAAGTCCTTTTCTCTGAATGTTTTTACATCTGTAACTTAAATATAATATTATTATTCATTATAATAGTGTTCTTCATTTAACACTTTCCTGCCAATTTTTTATTTGATTTCACACTTTGTTCCTTCTTATAGATCAATGTTCACACAATTTTAATTTACAAATTCCAACTAATTATAATTTTTGAAATATAAATTTTAAAATAACTTTTATAAAAATTTGATTTTAAATTATATAACTATATACAGCTAAATAACAATATAATATATTTTTTACATTATAATGTATTCTAAATAAATAGTTTTTTATGTTTAAATATGTTTTTGATTCATGTAGAATTAGTAAGTTTTGATATTGGTCCTATGATTTTCTTTTTCATTCTTCTTATTTCCATAAAAAGTGAAATCGTCTTTTTAGTCTTTACAAAATGTATAAATCTTGGTTTTAGTCTCTGTTTAAATATTTTGCTTTGATTTTCATCATTTACATTTTTAAATCGTTGTTTTTAGTCACTAATATTTTATTTATAAAATAAATGAATAATATTTATTAAAGTGGCATATGTGGATATTATATTACAACACTGGTATTTATTACTTGCAATGGTTTAACACATAAATCGTTCATTGTTGTTATATAATATTAGGAAAGTTACCATTTTCAATTTTAGAAGAATAGGGAGAAAAATAAAAAATCGCATTTTAGGATACTTCATTTTATAACATTTAACTTTTATTTCAATTTTAATTTCTACTATTCTGTTCCACGTTGAAAAGAATTGGGTCAAACAAAACTTTACTTAATATATGTTTACCTCGTTTAGAAAAATTCATCGAATTTATGTGTTATCTAAAATATTTATTTACTAAGGTTAAACGGAATTTTGAAACTTTTAAGCGTTAGCAACCAAAAGTTATCCTTTTTACTAAACCCATTGGGCATCACTTAAGTAAATATTCATATGTAAACATCAAAATTATTATAGTGAATAAAAAGGAGAAAACGATAAAGGAACAATGTTTCACGTAATAGAGTATCATCCACTCCACAATCATATTCACAGCTAATGGATTGAGATTAATCGGTATTAGGATGGAGAATTTTTAAGTGTCAAATCCAGTTTCGTTAACATCACAATAATGCACTCTGTACAAATGGAAAAAAAAGGAACCATTATAAAAAGCAAATAACATAATTGATTAATAAAAAAAAAACGATTTTAAGACACACTTTATATATGACAACACGTACAAATGACAATAATAACAACAAGAAAATATGATTATCACTCCATCCTCAATGTAAAAGGTGCAACATAAACTAATTAAAAATTATTCTAATAGTTAAGAATAATAAAAAGTCTCCAAATCTCCAAAGTCAAAATTTTGGTCTTACACATAATTTCTTGAAAAAAAAAAAGTCATGTTTAAGATCATAATTTTTAGGAAAAAAAAAATTGTACTCTAAAAGAAGTTTAAAATTCAAAATAGGTTTGAGAGCACGATATGAGTCAAAATCATGTTTAGGAGTATAATTTCTTTATTTTGAAGTCCTACTTCTAAATAATATTTCTATAAAATAAAGACAAAATTAAATCACTTTCATAAATTTAAAAATATTTATTATTTTTTTAAGACACGTGACATTATACTTATTTATCCTCTCATTTTAAAACCTAAGTTAATTACTTTTAACATTTTCTCTTCATGATATTTTTTATTTTAAAAAACTTTAGTTATTGATATACTTAATTTGACTTCTTTTTAATTTATTTTTATACATTTTGAAATACTTATTTACGCATAATTTGTATTCCATAAATTTGTTATGATTATTGGAAAAAGGAGTGTGGATACAAGTATTTTTGTTGGATAATTTCAAACCAAATTTATGTAAAATTTTGAACTATTTAATTTTTTTATATCTTCTTATGCGTATAATAATAATGTAATATACATTTCAAAATACATAAATAAAATAACTTTATTATGACATCATTATTTTCCAAACATTACAAAGACAAATAATCTAATATATAAAGTGAAAAAACATACATCCATAAGTTAAAATTATTTTTATATTGTTATTAAATAAAAAAAAACACACCGTAAATGTTAAATTTGTTAACTTTTACAATAACCATTTAAAAAATTATACCAACAATGATTTATGAAGGATAATACAAATTATTTTACATTGTTAATATATCATTATTATATCCTATATAGTTTTAATTTATTTACTAAATTAAGAAAATATATATATTTATGCAAGGTTTTATTTATAAGCATATTTTATGCAAGGAGCATCTCACCTTGAAATAATTTTACCTTTCCATCTTTAAGTAAATTGATGTTTAGCGCTGTATTATATTGTAGTGTTAACATTTCATTTATGTTTTATTTGGATTGATAATGAAAAATTAAAAAAAAAACTAAAGAAAGAAGAAAATATAAAAAAACAAATTTTTAAATTAATCTAAGTGAAAATATAATATAATAATATATTATTAATTATTTTAATTTATTTTTTTATTGTTGTAATTATTTATTTTATTGTAATAAAAAGTATAAATATGAATCGTATAATTAATTATATCAAGAAGACCTTTATTCAAAAGCATAATTGATTATATTTTTAACATAATAGATTATGAAATGTAAATATACATAAATATTCATGTTATAATCAATTACATCATAATTAAATAATTATATTTTTAGATATTAATTATATTTTTTTATGCAAATTTAGTTATATTTCCGGAAAAAAAGTTTAATGTGTGTTCCTTATCGTTTTTTGTGTTTATTAATTTCTATATCCCTTCACTTCTCTGTAACTTATTTCCTTCACCTTGATGCAAACAAGTTTTTAATAATAAAGTTTATTTTTAATTTTTACTGTTATATTTTAAATGAATTCAAATTATGTTTATATAATAAAATTTTCACCCGCCCCCAAATATTAAATTCATGTCTAATATAATTTTTGGTATTGATTTAATTTACTAAGTATGCATTTTCCTTAAATACTAAATAATATTACATTATTACTAGAGTACTTATGTTAAGGATTTCACATCGATTATAGATTAAGTTTTTCAATAAAACTTCGAATGTAGATTAGGTCTTTCAATAATTTATAAATAGATACAAACTTCACTTTACAAGTTGATCTTGTAATATTGAGTTAGACTTTAAAGTTTACTTCTTAAAATTGTATTAAAGTTTATTATAACATGATTGTTAGGCCTATGGGCCCACCTGCTATTATAATCTCAGACAGAAGTTGGATAGGAAAATAAGATCTTTCAATAATTTATAAATAACCTGATTTACAAAATAAATTTATAAAATTGAGTTAAATTTAAAATTCAATTCTTAAAATCTTAACTAAAATTTCACATTCACGTATGAATAAAAAAATAAATGATTGAAAGAAAATGATGCATCTAGAATAAAAAACAAATGATCCAAAGAAAATACTCAATCTATATTCTTTATATGAATAATGTGAATATAGACACAAAGAGCAGAAAAGGAGGTTATGGACAATAAAAAAACGTGCCCAATTATGTTGGACACCTTTTGGAAACAGACGTAAAACAAATCGTACAATAGAATATAGAGGTTTAAAAAAAAGGATTTTTTCTTCAAAATACTGGTGAATTTTGTATTCAGAAAAAACAAAAAAAAAGTGTAAATTAATATTAGAAAATGAAATAAAAACATTTAAGTCTCTACTGATTTTTTCGATTTGAACTATGTCAATCTTTTTTATCACTAAGTCATTATATTGTTTGTGTTTCACTTATAATTGATTTATTAGTCATCCTCTTCCGTTATTTAATTTATTAAAACACACCTTGCTGTAAGTGAGTAGAACGCCTAGTAAAAAATCGTTTTATTTAAGTTGTTCAATAAAAAAAACAAATGACTTTATAACGATATTTTATCTTTTCTTTAAGACAATTTAATATTTATATTATTTAAAAATATTAAAATTATTTGCATTTATCGATATCATATACTTTATTATTAATTTCTGAAAATAGATTAAGGTGTTTATGTATATTGATTAGTAAATTTCGAATTTAGTGATATAGATTTTGAGTTTATTGTAAATACTTGATTTGTTAGTATATATGTAATAGGTGAAAATGTTATAAATTATATGTTTTGATTTTATTCATTGAAGAATTTAATTACATTAAAAATGTTTAAATTGTTAATTTATCATATTTTTTTGTGTTGTGTCTGATTTTAAGATATATAATGATAGTGTGTTACATATATAATATGGTAGGTCATGTGATTCCAAAGTGATGAGAAGAAGCTTTAATTATTTTCTTAAAATGTTTATTTTGATAAATATTATATTTTAAAAACATTAAGAAGAATGATATATTTTGAAATTTATATAAATTATTTATATATTATATATTTTAATTAGAGATTATATCATATATATATATATATATATAATAATATATATAATATAGTCTGCCATCTAACAAAAAATGTTGTAAAACTTATATAATTAATTAAATAAATAAAATTTTAAAATCATTCAAATTCTATTGAATGATGTTATAATATTAAAAGCAATTAAATTGACAACTTTACAATTAAAAATAATAAACAATTATAAAAAAATAATAAATAATTATTGGTAATGGAGATTATGGTTCAATTTATCTTCAATCGATTCGAACTCATGAAATCTTCCTTTCAAGTGATTCATATACAATTTAATTCATAATTAAAAAATTATATATTTTTATTATTTCCACTCAAATATGTGATTTGATTCATGAGTTTAAATCTATTTTTACAACCATATAAACTATTATCAACTGGTATTTAATAAATAAATTATATTAATAGCTAAAAATATAGTGCTGATTCTCATACATATCTGTCAAAGAGCTAGTGTACAGTGGAACAAATTTGAATGCTGGAAAACACTAAATTGTCAAATTTGAGAAGACTACGTTGGCACCTTAATTAGCCATATTGGGAGACAAAATATGCGCAATTAAATCAATCATTTATTGAATGTTGCTGCTCTGCTTGATTGAATGAGGTCAGCACTTTCCTAATCACTAGCTGACTCCTCCATAACAATAAATTTTTTGTCCTTTGCTCCATTATGCACCACTTTTTTTCTTGTTTTCTCTTTGTTGCTCCTTTTTCTCCTTTTCCTCTTTGGAATATATTTTTAGGTCCTTTTCAATCGCACTTCACTCTCAAAAATCAATGGTTTCTCCCTACCATTAAGCATAAAGCAATCAATTTAGTGCTTAATAAGTTTTTGGTCAAAATTTGTTGCGTAATTAGCAATTCTAGTTGCCTTAACTAATTGTGTGCTTTGGTAAAATGGTGCAAGTATGGTAATATGGCATTTGAGTGCTTCTAATTTTTTGGAATGATTTTTCAACCCTTTTCCTTGTAACCCTCTTGAGTATTGATTGAATCTCTTTCTGATCCACATGGTCGTGACAACTTTAATTCCTTCCAAATAAAAAAAAATCAATACTAAAATAAGAGGGTATAATACACCATAATACCAAGTGGTATAAGAGGGATAAGATGTTGCTGTGCAAATGACAAGATACGAAAGCAAATATACATTGTAATTTGTGGCATCAAAAGACAAAAGCTGTTTTAGTGACAGAAGCAATATCTTTCCATGTGATCTAGGTATCTGCAAAAGTTTTAATTAAAGCATTAACTTTTCTTAATTGGGTGGTTAAAGATTCAGTAGCCTATTTAGCATCTAAATTAAATCATTGGATTTGTTGTGGCTGTTATTTTTCTTTTTCTTTCTTCTTCTTATTATTCCCATCTTAACTCTGTTGTAAACATTGGACAAATACACGTGCATATGTTAGTGGATTGCTACTTGGACAAAGGAGTAAATACTAAAAAAATCTTGAAGAGGGAATGAAAGAAAGTGAAATAATTTAAATTGGAAAGCATTAACCTATAACAATAAACTATAAAATAACTCATTAAGATAAAAATTTAAATAATTTAATAAAGAATCCTTAAAGACTTCTGACAGGAACATATACTATAGTCTATCTTCGACATGCTTAGTTTGAATTCTAAGTTTTAACAGTTTTGATATCCCAAACCACTGTTAAACAAGCTTAGAGAAGCATAATATATTAGATAATTCACTATATGCATTTAAATATTCAATTTTAGGAGATTTGTTCCGCGTATCTTGTTTGGTTATGGAAATTTTGGTATTTGATAAAACTTTTTGGTATCATGAAAAAAGACATTCTTTTATACTTATTCTCAGATTTATAATTTTTGCTATCATGTAATGTTAGTTTTTAAATAGCGTGCCATAAATGGTGAGAAAGAAAAAATAACGAATATTAATTAATTTTCCTTGTATATCGTAAACCTATTTTTTATTTTAAATTCTGTTGCATCTCTTTCTTTTATTTTCTCTTCCTCAATTTTATATTCTTTTTGAAGACTTTAAAAGTGAATAATTCATTTCAAAATTTTCCGTTAATAGATTCAACATATAATTCTTAGCATTTTCAGATTCTATATTATTTAATAAATTTATTTATTTATTTTCAAATAATTTTTCTTATTTTTTTTATTTTGTTTGATTATTTTATTTCATTGAGTTGCAGTAGTACAAAAGGTCAAGTAAAAAAAAAATATGAATTTAATTTTGAAAAAGAAAATAGAAGAATTAATTCAAACTTAAGGTTCTCGATAAATTTGTTAGTACTGGTAAGGGAGATATAGCAACAAGTTCAAAGTCATAAAAGAGTGAAAGAGAAATCACAAATAAATGATATTGAAAATATTGATAGTCTTGATTTCAATCAATTGCAAGTAAATAAAAAAATTAAGATAATTTATTAGAAGTAAATGTTGATCATTATATTAAGTCAATTTCCTAAAAAAAATTGTACAGGATAATAAAGAATATTTTGAATTTTTATTGAGAATTAATATTCGGCATGACATTTTATCTATTGTTAATTATGTTAGTAAAGTTCTACAATTTAAAAGTATGCATATAAATATTGTTATAGATAATTTAAGAGCTTTTATTTCCTACGAAAAAAAAATATATAAAGAAAATGGTTATTGAAATGGATATACAACATAATGTTAATGAAAAATGTAAAATCCATAAAAAATAACATTATGAAGATTCTTTTCTAGTTGAATATATATATATATGTATATATATGTATATAATATTTTTCTATTTAGACTGAATTTGAACAACTTTTCCGATACGAAAATATTTTTGGATTTTTATTTGAATTACAAGAATTTAAAACTTTAAGTGAACATGAATTAAAGAAATATTTTATTAATCTTCTATTTTTTTTTTTAAGATTTGGTGAACATTACTGGTACTTTTGATTTATTTATAGAATTAAAAGTATCGAAAGAAGTTTTAGAAGAAGTTAACACTCCAATAGAAGTATTAGACTATATAAATATATATTTATTTTCAAAATATATACATGTATTGGTTATAAAATATTATTAACAAGACACTGAATGTGCTATTGAAATCAGTTTTTCAAAATTAAAATTACTTAAATCTTATTTATGATCATCAGCAATATTAAAATATAGACTAGATGGATCAATCATGTTATCAATGGAGATCAGTAAAATGCTAGAATTAGTGACGATTCGTCATTAGTGACAATTTCATCCATTACCATTGCATTACACATCATTACAAATCAAATTTCGTTAAATTATCAAAGTGAACCTATTCATACTCATAGATAGGTATTTATACAAGACATAGTCATCCATATATTTCAGGTCGAATTCTTGATATTTGATGTACCAACATCAACAGAAATAAATAATTTATTTATTTAATAAAATAAGTAATAATAACTTATTTTTTTACTTTAAAATAATTAAATAATTTTCCTTTTAAAAATATTTATTGTCTAAGTTTTTCAACATTCATTTATTTTTTAAATTATATTATTTTAATATTTTAATATAATAAACATATAAATACACATAAGCCACAACGCATGTGTTTTTATTAATTGAAATAATTTACTTTCCTAAATCAATATTACAAAAGTGAATGGTAATGAATGTGTGGGTTATTGTTCTATAAAACAAAATAAAAAAAAAGTTCACTACAAATAGTAACTTTTTTATTCAGGACTGATATTTAAAAGTTTCATTAATCATAGCAATCAAATTTTAGGTAAATGGGTTGAAGAATTTTTTTCATTTTTTAACTAAAAAATTAATAAAATAATTTTTAAAGAAGATCATAAATTTTAAAATAATAAAAATTTATAATTTCTATAATAAAAAAATAAAGTTTAAAAATAAAAGAAATAGGAATTTATAAAAACTATTTTTAAAAAGTGATTTTTAATCAATTAATAATATAAATTTGTACAATGATAATCCATTAAACTAAAAAATCAGCTATATTTTTTCCACCAAAATAGAAAGTGGCATGTAATTATTTTAATATATATGATTAAGGTACTATCAAAAATTAAATTTTATTGCATTATGCCAAATGAGCAGTGTGAGTCCTAAATACTTTTCTTACCAATGAAGCTTAATTAAGTGGCAATTATTACATCTCTGTTCTCCATGAGATCCATATGAAACGGTGACGTTTGCCGACCCATTCTGATTCTAGAAGGCAAGTATTTTGTCAGCTGTGCTTATCTTCTCTTCTCCAAGAATCACTTTCTTGTCGCTTTCTACCATAATCAAAAACAAATATTATATACAAACAAAAGTCAGTTTCGGCGGCTAATTTTTTTTTTTTTAATTTTCAGTATAGCTATTTTATAAGTACGATTTTTCGTTGTCAAGGTATAAATCCACAATAGAACCCTCTATTAAGGACAAACTAATGAAATAGTTGTAATAACACACTTGGCTTCATATTTTATTTATTTATTGTTTTTCTACAAACGCTACAAATGTTTGAATAAGAATGGATAAGTGAGGGTGACAAACTATGTAAACTTTATTTTTGTAATTAAACTGCAAGCATGTTGGGATTTCTAATTTTCATTCCCATTTTATTTTGTTCTTTCTTGCTAAAGAAAGCATGTTGGGATTTCTAATTTTCATTCCCATTTTATTTTGTTCTTTCTTGCTAAAGAAAAATTCAACATTTACAGTTGAAATAGATGTCTCGAAAGATGTAGGTCCTTTATTTTTACCAAATTAGTACAGTTTTCAGTGAGATTTATTGATATAGATAACCTTTTTTGAAAAATGACATAAATAAATAAATCATTCTTTAAAAGCACTATCTCAAATATGATTTTAAACTATCGAAAGTGAAATCATATCTTAAAAATACAATTTCCAATTCTTTTTACAGAAATCAAGCTTTAAATATATAATTCTTCATTTTTTTATTATTTTTTTTTAATTTTATAGAAGTCATATTTCATGTATAATTTATATATATTACTTTTATAGAACTCATGGTTTGAGTCAACGTCTTCTTGTCCTATTTTTTTTTTCATAGAAGTTGTATTTTTTTATAATTTGATTATAATCAATTAAAATTAAAATTTTTAATTTTTTATAATTTTTGCATTCTGTCATTCATTTTTTTTAATTTTTATATAAACATTTTTTATTTTGAGATATTTTTCTGGTAATTTGATTAATAAATTGCAATTTATTTTTTTTATGACGACCTAACAAAAAATTTGAACGTTTTTAATAAAAAAACTAGGATTTAATTTAATAATACTTTTTGGTAACTATTTAAACCTTAAACTACATCAATAAATTTTATTATGTTTCGGAGTATCGCTTAATTAATTTTTATTATCATTTTATTACCGATAATTCATTAATTTAATTACCAAAAAAATATTAAAGAAATAATTTTGTGAATTTAATAATACATTTTAACAAGAATATGTAAAATATGTCAAAAATTTACTACTTTGCTACACTAAAACTAAGTTTGATTATTCTTATTTATTAAAAAAATACATAATATGAGTATTTAAAAAAATATAATATTTTCATATTTAAATTTTAATTCATTAATAAAATTATAAAAAAGTATTCCTAAATAAAAGAAAAA
>Ga0099825_1005141_pt1 | contig 16935 bp, 8 predicted proteins | sample SiratroredBW_FD_76838 | JGI IMG/M metagenome (GOLD analysis project Ga0099825, IMG submission 76838) | Root nodule microbial communities of legume samples collected from California, USA - Siratro red BW | ecosystem: Host-associated > Plants > Roots > Nodule | place: USA: California | collected...
AAAATAAATATATATAAAATTATTATTATTTTTAAAATATATATATATTAAATATATTTTTTTAATTAAATAAATAAAAAAAAAAATATATATATATATATATATATATATATATATATATATATATATATATATATAAGAATGAGTTTTTTTAAGAATATTTGAAATTATTTATTATTGGAACAAAACTAAGTATTTGTTTATTTTATTAATATGAAACCGAGAGGATTAAAAAAGTATTAAGGACCACAAAAATAATAAAAAAATTCTTGTAAGGAATATTTTATTGGAGAACTCTTATTCTGATTAAAATTATCTCTCCTAATTATAATTTGTTTGTATTGGTTAAACTTTTTTAGTTTAGGAATATTTATATAAATGTTTCAAAAATAGAACATTGTTAAATTTCTACTATAAATGAGTATCTTATCGTTGCATTTATGTAAATATTTTTCAGATATTAAGTGTATATATAAGGGAAAGAAAAAGAAAAAAAAGGTAAATATTGAAGATTAAGAACTTTTAAATAATATTACATGAATTATTTTCATCTTGTAACGTAACCGATTGTATTTCTCACGTTTTCTAATAGAAAAATGTTGTAAACTATAGCGAAAGTAAGGTAAGTCAGAAAAGTTACAATAAATAGGTTTCATGTCACCGATTGTAATTTGGATTGTATCACTTAGGTGTAAGAATACAATTTAAATTTTATAAAGCAAAAAATTAGGAGGTAATCATACATTACCAAATTATTAAACAGTAATAACTTATATTATAAAGTATTTTTTTTTATCAATATACCTCAACACTTGACTATCACAAAGGATATTTAAAAAAGAAAAATACATCAAAATTGAAATCTAAACCCTGTCAAGTCCCAATTCCCTATACACTGTTTTGAGCACCTTTTGATGCGCAACTCAAGAACATGACAAAATTTTGAAGAATAAAAAAAGGTGATAATTCCACATGTATTTCTCTACAGCAATAGGAAGTGGTAAAGAACATAAGGATGAATATTTATACGAACAGAAAGTGTAAAAATGAACTTGTGATCAGCATGCATTACAACTTTTCCTACACGTACCATAATAATCAGGAGATCCAATCATGAACACAGGGTTTCTTTGGCATTCTCCCATGGCTGCCCAAGCAGGACAACTGTCATCTTGATCAGTGCATTCATCTTCTTCTGATATGGCTGAGACCTTGCCTCTGCTAATTGGTTTCGCATAGAAGTACTTAATTGCAGACCACATGTCCCCTTCAAGCACAGGGCATCTAGAATGAAAGCTACTCTTGTCAGGAGAAGCACTTGGGTGAAGAGAGAAAAACAGAATTGCATTCCCTTTTACTGGTTGGATAGTCTTATTACTGTTACTGCAACTTGACCAGCTGCTACTCCTTGGCTGAGAATAATTTGACATGATTAAATGGTGAAGACACAGATTCAGAAAGAGGTGAAAAGTGAACAGCACATAGGATAAAAACTCCAATGGCCTTACCACTGATTCAGGAAAGAGAATTTGACCCCCTTGACTAGAGTCTGAGAGATATAAAACAACTGTTGCCATTAAAGGTCCACTCAATTCCAAATTGGTTTTGTTTGTAAAATAATCTAAGGTTTGGTCATTCTGCTCCGACCCATATTGCATGACCTGCAAAGGCTTGCTGTTCTCTGGTGGAAAAGATTAATAACAAGAAAACAATAATATATTAGTCTAGATGTAATAATCTGACAATAATGGCCTGAACTGACCAAATAGCTACCTTTAGGAAGGAAAGTCCAAACTGAAAGTCTTTCTTCAATCCTTGCAAGAATATCATCCTAACCCACAATGTAAAACATCATCATAAGTCATGACGATGTCCAGAACACCATGTCAATATAGCAATAAACTGTTGAGGTCAAGCAACAATAAGGAAAAAAAATTCAAAATGGTTTTAAGCTTTCTAGTTCAGTATAAGTGATATGAAAAAGATCACAATTCTATAACAATAAGGGTACTTTTATGAACTTTTAAAGTAACAGTTACAAACAGCAGAACTGTGAGCTAGAACCTTGAAGTATATAGGAATAGATGCACTGTATAAGACACGTTTGGCTTTTCCCCAATTTCAGAATAAACTCTTGCTGAGAAAGAGTGTACAGGATTTTACCCAAAACTGATATTATTCTTTTGAGAAAAAGGTAAACTCGACATTATTGTGGAAAAGCGATAATTCAATACATATTTGATTGATTGAGTTTTGAAGGTTAAAAACTGATAAAGGAAAATGTGCAAGAACAAAGTAATGCGATAACATATCAGACTTGGGACCACTTGGTAAAAAAGCTTTTCGATTCAATTAAATCAAACTAATTTAGAAAAAAAAAAAAAGGAAAGGCTTTTATTGTGTGGTTTAGGGGTAGTAACAATATTTAGAAACAGAATTGGGTCTTAAACCAAAAAAGTTCAAACATAAATCAACTACGAACAGAACCTAATTTGCTATATGCTAGTTTGTACTACTAGGCCCGGAAAAAGTTCAAACTCACTTCCATCTCCAAGGAAGTTCCACCACTCCCTGAGGATTTTTCTTTCTCAGCATATGCCTGAGAAAAAAAAACACAGTTGGTTAAAATTAAAAAATTAGCCCAAGTATTAGAAACCCATACAGAAACCATCACAAACAGAAACACATCTTACCAAAGAAATGAGGTATTCACACTCCTTGTCAGACAAAAAACCTTTGTACAGAAAAACCCTACAGCAAGAGAGGCAACGATACATCAGAGTTCGAAACATTGAAATAAAGAAAAAGAGGCTAGAAAATTTGCATAGCTTCAGCAGTAATACAACCACTAATGATATAAGGGAAAGTTCTAGAAAGTACCTGACCTTGGTTGCCAAGAGATTTGGACAACACGTGATGGGTTAATACTGTTGGAATAATGAACTGAGCGCTCTAACATCTGTAATGGACTTTTCTCCTTGTTCCTTAATTCCTTCCTACTGCTCATGCAAATTAACAATGTGAACAACATAAACATTCTGATTAGTAACTAGTAAATAGTAAAATACAACATCAGTCATGAATAATGGGAACTAATCCTTCCCTTGGTTATCTACATTTCAAAAATAAGTCCATAAGATCTATTATGGGAAAACTAATGCGAAGAAAAACATAAATGCCAGTTATTTGAGAAAATGTCTTCTTTCCTTTTGAAATTTTACGGACGACTACAAACAATTTTACTTTACTTTTACTTTCTTTCTGATATAAACTTTTTTCTGTGTCCTGATCAAGAGCTAGAGACTAACCAGTCAAGATCATGAGTAAAAGGAGATAATTTTCCTGAAAGATGTATTTCCAGCACACACCTGGAAATCGAACTCTTGATGTCATACTATAAGGGCTATGATTATTCTTCAACCATAAATCACGATGTTGACTGATTTAAACTATTTGCAAAGTTAAACTCTTAAAATTAGGGGAATGGCCACACTTAACTTAATTGTTCACAAAAAGAAAAAGGAAATGGAAATGAAAGTTTCTTGAACTAGTCACACTTGCAGTAGCTTCAGAAACCTTTGGCATAATTTCCATTGCTAATTAGCCCCCACAAGAATGTTACAACCTATTATTGATATTAGGACAGACAAATTACAGTCCTGTGAGTGAGATTTAATTGAATTTCACTCTATTTCCCTCCTTTTCTTTTTCACCACACTAACTTTTCTTAATTTCTTATATCAATTAAAAATTGAATATCCCTTTTGCCAACACAGATCCCTGATTTCTTATTCTCATTATTGGAGATCCCACATTAACCCATTGCCTTACAAACCAATCTTGTAAGATGGGTTAAGTCTAAATCTAAATCTAAATTCTAAATTTATATCATAGTTCACCTTAACTATAATTATTGTGGAACCATATTTAAACTATTATCATAGTCACTCCAATGTCTAGTATCATAAGAATTCTCATTAAAAGGACTAAACTGTAACAAAATTGTAGCAAATAGAAAAAAAACGGTTATATGTTATCCTGTTTTCGAGATTTCTCATGATAAATGCTATAATCAAATAAAAAAGTATATAAATGATACTTCACAAGCCAGATTTTATAGGAATGAATGAGTAACGAATCCAAAAAAGTAAAAATTGTTACTTGTAACAAAATTACAGCAAAAACGGTGAAGGGGTATTCTGCAAGTTACCTGTCTGAAAGAGAAGTGCCAATTACGAAGAACGCGAGGAGGGCGAGAAGAAGGGAGACAGAAGCCATTGAGAAGAAGCGTTGAGAAACGGAATCGGAAATGAAAGCAAGAAAAGTGCTTAAGCAAACGCGATTTCTGTATGCATCGATTGCTTCTCTCGCAGTTTGCTTTTCTTTTCTGTTATGCTTCACCTAATTTTCACACTTCCATTACTCTCTTTTTTTTTATATTTTATTGTCTCGTTTCTCATTTATAAAAAAAATAATTACTTTACTTCACTTAATATTTTCGTAATATAAATATAAATAATTTTTCAGTACAACATCTTGTTATACCTTTTTATGAGAAAAACAATTAAAAATTAATAAAATCTAATACCATAGCTATTTTTGTAATGTATAAAGAAACTTCTTATACACGAAAGGGAGTATTACATCACCAATTTAGTTATAGTAGTTTAAATGTAATTTTTTTTCTCATTCCAACTTGTGTGTGAAATTTTAAATTGTTGTTTAAAGTAGGAAAAAATTGATAATGCTTTCATGATAGGTCTCCAACCATTAACCATTGATCCAAGTGGTATTAGATATATGTGTATTAAGTGCTTTAAAAAAATGTTTAAAAAATAAATAAATCATATAAAGACTTAAGTTTGATTGGAAGAGTTTTTTCTATAAATTATTATAGAAAACAATAATAAAAAAATTGAAGTTTAATTCTTTATAAATTAAAATCAATTTATGTACAAATTAATGATAAAAATTTAAGAAATTGTATAAAATCATTTCTATAAAATGATTTATACATAATTTAATTTCAATTTACGAAACAACTCCCTTTTGTTTTTGTTTTTTTTTTCTCTTATAAGAAAAACTCGTCAAAACATACTCATTCCTGTATATAGTTGTAAATAATAAATTTATTAAATATTATGCTAAAAGTTATTAAGGTGTAGTTGATATTGTAAAACAGCAATATCTGTTTATTAAACTCCTTGGAAATTGAGTGGATTATTAAACTAGAATAAGTATCAATTTGCATCTTAATAATTTAACCATGATATAATTTAAAATCTAAAATATAATTTCAGAATATGTAATTTAAAATATTCTTTATATGATATATCTTAAAAATATTTTAAATTATATAATCTTAAAATATAATTTTAAATTATTTAATTAAAACAATTTTAACAACCTGATCTGAATTATCTAATACATAAACTAGGGTTGTCACAATAATTATAAATTTCTTAGATTGAAGAAAAAAATTTCAATATCTATAAAATATTTGGACATTGTTTGTTGATTATCAGTACTTTCATCGTGAACATTAATAAACATGTAAGTTTTCATTTTATTGTGTAATTCAAAAGCTAAAAATATTTTTTAATTATAAAATCAAAAAATATTCTTTTAAAATACTTCTAGGCTACATAATTTAATATGTTTTAAAAAAAATCTGAATTACACAATTTAAATGATTTTTGAATTATACAATTTAAAAATAATAAATTACTATAATTTCATAATTTTTTTTTTTAAAAAGATGACCTTGGAATTGTCTAATCTGACAAGCACAAAAATAAGAATTTTCATATTTATGTAATATAGAACAAAATATATGGAGGTGGAAGGAAATCACTGATACGTCTTGTCCTTGTTTGGTAAAACCACCCAAATATTCGTAATGCATTGCATTTTGCAATCCTATGTTTTTAAACTTCCACACCCTATGAAAGCATGAAATGACAAACCTATCCTTAAAAAATACATTTTGAATTTGCATATTTCTAAATCTAAAAAATACTTTCTAGAATGTATAAGTAATACATTCCAAAATGCACATTCCAAGACACACATTCTGAATTATATTTCATAATTATATGCAATATTTATTTCTAAATCTAGAAATATATTATGAGATTCAGAATTCGAAATATATATTTACGAAGGATAAGATTAGAAATTCAGTTTCCATCAAGGTGTTGTTTCAATATATGGAAGTGTAGAATCCAAAAGCCTTATTCCTATTTATTGGTTGGTTTAAGTTGCAAGTTATATACTTCTCTCTCTTCTTTAATATTACTTTTAACACAACACAAACTAATAAAAGTAATTAGTTTAATTCACATTGTTAAATTTAAAAAACAAATCCTTATAATTAATGATTTTCAACTTCCACTTATCATCATTAATTAATAAAAAAAAATACATAAGCATTATAGTTAAAAGAAACAAATCAAATAACTAAATTTGTTAAATACTAAGGAAACTCTTTCAAAATTTCAATTTACAAGAGTAAGACTGTTCCATGAATTCATGTAACTATCAAATCTTAACTTTAGATGCTAAGACACTAGAATCCTGATTCCATTAACATCTAACAAATTTATGATTTATGATTCCCCATGAGAGGCACAACAAGAATGAAGGAATTTTACTTTTTACACTATCTAAAGCATGTTCTGAAGTCTTGTAAAAGGACTTGATCATTGTTTCTTGAGCACAGTGTGGCCATGTTCATCCTTCTCCAAATGACGCTCAATCAATGCATCCCAGCTTTCATCCATATAACTTTTATTAGAAGACTCACCCTGAGATCTTGTTGAGCTAGCATCTCCCTCCTCATCAAAAGTGCCATACTCTGATGGGGGTGTATAAGCATGTGGAACATCTAATGTTTTGGCCCTTTGTAATGCTGCTTTGTATTCAACATTGTGTCTGGTCAGGGTTTCTTGCCGCTCCATTTTTTGCTTGGCAGGGGCTTCCATTGGTTCCTCTTTCTCCAGCATCAACTGCAGTTGACATAAAACATAGGGAAAAGGTTCAGTTTTGTTCCTAAAATGAGGTAAAGACTAAGTTTTGTTCATTTGGGTCCTATTAGTTTTATGCAAACCTACATATTTAGTGAAACCAACACGAATTCTTTCAATAGGAGAGTGTGTTGAAAAGAAAGAGTTAGATAGTGTTGTTGGTATTACTAAATGAAGAAAAAACAATCACAAGATGTTTTCTTAATTCTTGCTACTCCATCTTAGTGGGAAATACGTGTACAAATTGTTATTACTATCAACTTACTGTTTTGTCATGATTCAAAAACAGGTCTTCCAATCATTTTCTTAAAATTTGGGTTAAGGGTTTAAATTAATCCCATAAAATTGACTTGTAAGATGAGAATTAGTCATGATTGTCATAGACTACATAGATCATAATGTAAATGTAACCACACCCTCTCACACACACTCCTATAACTATAATGTGGGTGGTCCAATTACAACACCCCTTTTCACCTAGGAAGATAACTACTAGAGTGTAGACAAATATGGGTGGTCAAAGAAATGATCTAAGAAAGGCTCTAATACTCTCATAGAATTTGAGCTTAATACTCTCATAGAATTTGAGCTTAGAGCCTAACTCAACAACAACCAACTTGTGAAGTAGGGACTCCCCAAACCTTGTAAGGCCTAGATCTTCATATTTCTAGTTGATGAGTAATCTTAGCATATTTTAAATTTGAAGGGCACCAGAAAAACAGGTTCTAGAAAGGAGAACCATATTACATTCACAGCCAGAGTTAATTATGGTTATCATCTAAAACTTTACTTATACCAATAAACAATTACACTTACATCCAGAGCCCTTTGAGCTTCTTTCTCAATCCAAATGATGGCATGATCAGATGTGGCATTACATGAAAGGACTATATGCTCAAACCTTCCATCTACCGGCACTGCTGTCCTCACAACTGGGGGAAACCTTCCCATTCTGCATAAAATGTTTAGAAGTTCAGGTAAGACCAAAAGCAAAGGCAGTATAAACATACTTTTAGCACGATCATTGTTAACATATATTATTGTGCAAGAAACTAGAAGAAACACGTGTCAGACAATTAAGGAAAAAACGAGACTTCCAAAAACACAGATAGAATTCAGCATAAGGCATGAACTCTTCTTTTTTCTTAACCATACTTAAAAGGCTTCCTCTCAACTATGTGATAAAGGCGACCAGGTGCGTAGAGTCTTCTTGGATCTTTGAGCATCTTCTCTTCTGGAATGCATGTATCCCTCATGCACCTCATGCACAATATGCATGGCAAACTGCCAGAAACAGAAAAATAAATTATTATAAATTATCTCCCTACGAACAAATTAAAATATGGCCAAATTATAGTATATAAATAGGTGCAAATCTCATTTTACAAAATAGTTTTATAGGATTGAGTTAGGCCTAAATCTATTTTGTAAGATGGTATCTCAACAAGGTTTGTTGAATATGTTGTCTCATCCGTTATCAAGTCACTATCCACAAAATATTTAGTTTCACATTCAAAATGAGAGAGTTCGTTGGATATCTCACATTGATGACCAAATTATAAAATAGAAGCGAGTATAAACCTCACTTGCAAGCTGGTTTCGTACTGTTAAGTTAAATCTAAATCCACTTTCTAAGTATTGATAACCAAAAGGCATAATTACACAAGTCCTTAAGACATACCAGAAAAGAGACTTAAATATATCTTCCAATGGGGTGGCTGTTCTTGGTAAGAAGTCATCCTGATCAAGGTAAACAGTGGTAAACTTCAAAGCATCAGATTCATCAATCACAGCATCAAGTATAATGAAGCATGAAGAAAGACATGATTTGTACTGCATCATAACATAAATCGGAAGTTTAAGCAATATACTGATTATAAAAATAAATCATCCACTAATTCATTATGTTCCACATGAAAAAGTCTATATCCAAATATGTGACCTGTGTCGAGCAGACCAACACTCAAGAAAGCTCTCCATATATTTTCTATCTCCAAACACTCAAATGTGTTCATTCATCTCTAACTGAAAGTTGTTACTATGGATATAATGGTTTTCAATATACCGAGACACCAATAAGACTGTAACCTTACGTCACATGAAGTTATTGAATGCTTTAAACTATGAAACTTGAATGTGTAAGCCATCATTCAAGAAACAGAAATTTTTATGAACAGACATCTGTAGCATTGAACCTGAGAAAAACTGGCAACAAATTCTCCAAAAGAGAAAAACCAATGAAAGTTATGGATTCTAGTTAGAAGTTATAGGATTGGGACTCTATATTGATTTTTCATCCCTTTAGCCTATTTGTAAGTATTATAAATCTAGAGTCATTCAAAAATAAATTCATCACATTCAAAATTCACTACTCTTTGCAAGATGTTATCTTTCTATACACAAGGCAAGAACTTTCTATAAACACATCAAAAGAAGGTAATGTAAAACAAACTACCTTCTATCAACATCAACAAAGAGTTTGGTCCATAGAATTGGTTACATTGTAATCTCAAAGACTGATTATTAGTTATTAGTAATCCACTCCCGATTATTTTATATATGCTTTAGGTGTTCAAAATTTGAAGACACAGCACTCTACAATCATAATCAACTAAATAAATAGAAATGAAATTAAACGATAACTTGCCTGCAGCACAACAGAATTGATGACATCTGCATATCTTACTGCCAAATTCAGTGACATGCACCTAGCAGGGGCAATGGCATAACACCTGACCCTCTTCCGATCAATATGTCCCAGTCTATGACTATTCTGCACTACCACCATTGTCAGCATAGCTGCTACGCCAGATCCAAGGGAATGTCCAACAAAAGTCAGCGTGTAATTTGGATGCTTTTCCACCAAATCCCTCAAAATTTCACATTCTGCATCCAAAACCCAACCAGCAGCCTTCAACAACCCATTGTGAACATACCCCCCATCAAACTTTCTCTTCCCCAATCTATTGTCCAACAGAACTGCATAATCACTCTCCTTTGCCAAATTTAGACCCCTGATGGCAAGAACTATATCTTCATGCTCATGATCAAGATACAGTATATAGGGCGGTGCCCTTCCACATGTATCTTCATATGTCTTTTTGAGAAGTAAACAATCAGGGCTAATTCCATAGCCACCAGGAGGTGCCCAAAGGGGTTGCCGAAGATCATCTTCATACACAGCTAAAATATAGCGACAAAGGCGTGGTACAGGCTCAAATTCTTCCACTGTTGCAAAACCCCAATTCTCACTGTCATGGCCAGCAGTATGAAGACATCTTTTCCAAGCCCAACGAGCACAAGCCAGACAGTATACACACTCAACAAGAGGAAAGCCACACAGGATTGACATTATGCCTACAGCATATGCATGCTAAGCTCTATAGGCTACAACGAAATGGGAATTTTGTACAAATTTCCTCTCAAGTGCAATGAATTTCTTACACTGTAACAAGTATGAACACAGAATAGAATCTGAAGCTTAAACTTACAAAGGGGGTCAATATCTTTCTCGCACAAAACAGAATTCAATATACATCGAAACTGTAAAGAATCATGGATCTATACACAATTAACTACCTGCCAAAATCACAGTGACCAACAAAGAAACTAGAGACAACAAAAAAAAACTGTAATTTCCCAGCCCCAATAATTAAATCTTCTAGAACAAGACACGATCATCACAAGGATATAGTGAAAATCATTACCCAATATCCCGAATCCAGTATACTCACAAAAAACTCACCCAGAGTGACTCAAGACACATCAAAATTATTACTCAAAGGTGATCATTGATCAAGATCACAAATTCTGCATTGGTTGAAGGACCCACCAGAGAGCAAGTAAGGAAAGGGGACAAGGAGTGTCACCCAGTTCCAAAAATCAGTTGGGATGAATGATTAAAGGACTCAGAACTCCAAAGTGGAAACTTTATTTAATGGGGTTTAATCATATGTAGTCATGGTGTGCGAAAAAGAGACATCGGAGCTTCCTAGGTTTATTATTGGTTGTGGTGTGTGACTTGAGCAGTAAACTTTGTACTATAATATTATTGCTGCAGAATTTAGAATTTAGGATGAAGAAGAATCGAAGCAAAGGGCAAAAGGGTAGCCAAACCTACAATTCAAACTCAGACAACGGGTTGGGTTTTGCATCTTGCTGACACCATTGGAGATGTGGGTGAGAGAAAAGATTCAAACCTGGTACCTTCTATTTTGTTTTATCATCACATCAAAATATGAAGTGAAGGAGACACTATCAATGAAAAGTTTTTTTTCATAATACTATAAAAACAAAATGCTTTTTGTTTTTATAGTAGTAGTAGTTGTAAGACCTAACAGAAAGGAGAGGCTCCCAATGCTTCTGGGAGAAGTGTACATAAATTCTTTATATATAAATCATAATCATTATTTTTAATGAATGTGTTTTTAAAGTGGTCATTTTTTTTTTATGAATCTGTTTTTTTTTAAATGTTTTTTAAGAATGGTTTGTAATATATAACTTTTATCTTTATTTCTAAATTAAATTTTAATGTTTTTAAATGAAATTATTAATAGTTAAAAAATATCGCTTCAGTTTTTGTATTATCAATTTAAAATATTATCTATTATATAAATTGTAACCGTTCTTACTGATATTTGAATAATCTAAGTTTGGTGATAAGAAGTCTCTTACAGAAAATATTGTGACGTTAAATAAGTAAATGATTAAAAGATTAGATATATATAAGAAAATATATGTGAAGTGTAAGTGTAAAAGAAGTTGGTGAAAAATTATAATGAAAAGTAAAGTACTTTCTAGTTAAATTTTTATTTACCTTTCTTTTATTTATAGAAAATACATATTTTTTTTATATATTGTATAAACTAAAATGGTAATATATAAATAAAGTAATATGATAAATTAGTCAAATTCTCAAAATATGCACATTATATTACAAAGTATTAATAGCATATATAATTTGAATTCACTTTTTAATGTTTTTTTGCTTTGTGTTAGAGAAATAACATATTTATTTGGATGCCTTGAAAATATTTCTGAATTAATAAGTAGTTATATTTTGAAAACTAAATATCCAGTCAACGTATATTAAAGTTACTTATATCGTGTATTAAGTACATGTTTATTATATATAGAGAGAGAGGGAGAGAGAGAGAGATTCGTTTTAAAATAGTTGATTTTTAAATCTTATATGAATAAATAAATAGTGATATAAATCAAACACGTGTTAACTACCCCACAAATATCAGAGTTAAATGATCTCTTATTCTTTAATAAATTATAATATAATGTGATAAAATTATAATATCATAGTGTAATTTGACATTTACATTTGATTCGGGTACCAGAAATTCAAAACTACTAAAGACTCATCTGAGTATAATTCCTTTTTTTAAGGTATAATTAGATGTAGAATATTCAAAATAAGTCAAATTGTCAAATGTTAATAAATGAAAGGCACTTATTTAATGTATTAGTGGTAGTTGAATCTTCCTTAGAAGAAAATAACAGTTAAATAATCATTATGAGATAGTTGTGGAAAGATTTGGGTAGGTATTATACTATGTGTTAGGTTTGACTCTCATTATAGTTATTATATTAAGTATACCAGAAATATTTTATTTTATTTTATATAATTTACTTTTATATCATTATTTTTATATTTTTATCATATCATGTTACATATTATTATGTTGAATAGATTATAATGTAATATTTTTTTATGTTTTCACATATTTTATGTGTAATATCCTCAGTATTTAATTGTCATCTTTCGATGTTAAATAATTTTAATTTTAGCAAATTTTAGAAAAAGTTATAAATATCAAAACTATTTTTAAAAAAAAATATATATAATAGATATGAATGGATGTTATGAATTCTTCATTCCATTCTTACTCCCTCCTAGGCTCACATAATTGTTACAACAACTACCTTTATTAACAAATCTTCTTTCATTACTATCAATTCAATCATCTTTTTATCACTATCATCACTTTCATCATCATCATTTTCTTCATCTATCATTATCATCACTAACATCTTCACAACTTATTATCCTCTCTTTATAATAATAAACTCAAACATTAAATAAGATTAGTATTTATGTTATTCTTATTCTATCATATTTTTAAAATTTGTACTTAAATCTTATTTTAGTCCTTATGTGCTATACCTAAAGATCCAAAAATACAATTATTAAGCCATAGTTTTCATAGTGTTTTAAAGTTATACCTTGAACATAACTAAAACGTTATAATATATACACTCAAACTTTCATTTTAATCATAGTAATAGTGAATCACAATCCAATATTTGTATACAGTTTAAAAATGAAATCACTTATTATGCTAACACCCTTATTGCAAGGCTTGTTAATGATCATGATTCATGGCAACTTGTACAAAGCATGCTTCAAAAGAAAAATATCCGTGCCGCTTATCTTTTACTCTAAATGCGATGCAGGCATGACAACATGTTGAACTACAACTGCTTATTCCTCAACTACAATTCTTACTAGTATCAATTATACAACCACGGCATCACGTCAATATGTTGTGATCTTCAAAAGGCAGTCATTAGAACCGCCAATGTCTCTGCATCGGTGTCTGGTACATATCTCTATTGAAGCACTCAAAATAAATCAAAGGTAACCGGCCAATAAGCTTGAAAAATGTTGAGGATAGAAGATATCAGGTCTTGAACTTCTGTGTGAATTTTTGAGTGATTTTCTCAACCCCTTCTCTACAATCACCTGCAACACGCTTTGCACCTTCTTTGATACCAAATCCAACTTCAATAGCACTTTGTTGCAACTCACTGGCTGACTTACCTACCTTTGAGATGGCAACTTCTCCAAATTCTTCAGCATGTTTTCCTGTTCTGGATGCCCATTCCTTCAATTTTGATATAAATTGAGAGATCATGCGGATGATTTTGTCAAGTATGTCTCTTGATTTTCCACTGATATCTGATGCCGTTAGTTTGAGCTTGTCCAATAAGTTCTCGGCCCTGTCAACTGTTCCTTGAACTGAAATCTGCTCTGAGGCATTGAGCCATGTAACTCCAGCCGAGGCCTCCTTGCGGAGGTCATCATCAACTACCACTTTGATCCCATGCCTCTCCCAACGATCTCTAGCCTCCTCTAAGGCTATTGCTTGCTCTCTCACTCGTTTAGCCTCATCCTCTGCCCAAGCCCTAAATCCAAGAATTAACATAACCATTTATTCAGGGGGTAATTGGGTAAGAACTATCATTTTATACAAAAAATAAGTTTATCTGAACTGTTTCATTTAACTACAATAAACAATTGTCAATAAGGCATTTGCCTCACGGGACTATACCGGTAGTGCAAACAAGGTTTTGCAAATTCAAGCACACCTAAGTTAATTCCCTACTGCAAATACAATTGGAAGCAGTTAAATAGTTACTATAGAAAATGATAGTTGCACAAAGAAATGCAATGTCAGAAAGGAGAACATGTACGGTGATCATTCATCTAATTAATTGTGTAATTAGTTTTATTCGGGTTAAAATATATTTCTTATCCCTTCAGGTGCCACTCATTTTCTACTTGGTCTTTTACAAAATATGCTTCAGTTTAATCCATGTAAAGTATACGCTAGGGCTGAATAAGAGCAACAGCCAATAAGAGGAAAGGTGATGAAAAAACAGAAAGGGGACCATTTTGATATTCAATTTATGGAACGATATTGATACCACAGTTAAGAAAAATGAGAAGGTGAATGATAAGTGATTGTTACAACTTGCCCTAATAAGGTCAAAATTTGGACTTTTATAACTCAACTCCATAAAGTTCTCACTTAGAAAACTTAATTTTCTGTTACAATCCTTATATCTCTCCCTGACGTTTCATCCTTTTATACGCTAAATCATAATAAGGCACTAAATTCCACACTTCCTCCAAGAGAAACAATTAAGCCAATACCAGGATGAAAAAATTATCCCTTTATTTTTTCCATTCAAGCATTTGAATACTTTCCCTCACATTGTTGAATGGACAAAACAACATCTGCACAATTAGAAAAAATATCTCTATTATTATCTTTTCCTTCCTCTTTGTCACTTCTTTTTCTTTTATTTCTCCTTTCCCTTCTTTTTTCTTTCCTCTTTTTCTAGAATTTATTATTTCCCCAACCTATTTTCTTTTATTTCTCCTTTCCTTTTTTTTCCTTTTATATCTTTTTCTAGAATTTACTTTTTCCTCGACTTCTTTTCTTTTATTTCTTATTCTCTCAACTCCTTCCCTTTTATTTCTTTTACTCTCAACTCTTTCTTTTTAATTTTTCTACAAACTCTTCTTTTATTTCTTTTTCTTCTCTACTTTTCTTTTCTACTAGCTCTGTTTTTCTTTTTCTCCATCTACACAATTAAAGCATGTCTTTTTCAATACTCATCAAACATTCTCTCTTTATAACTACATCTTTGCTCTCACTTTTCTATCTGTATCTCTATATATGCATTGAGTTCATGAGCAACTTCAACGCTAGTACCTACCATAAGTCCAAAAATTGTTTTTAAACAAAAAAATTGAAAGTAAAAAAAAAATCAATGAAAATCAGGATTCAAAGCTCTCATACCAACTAAAGAGAAAAAAGGGAAAAGATGAGAAGTTGAAGATATTGACGCCACACTCAATAAAGATGAGAAATTGAGTGACAAATCATGAAGTTGATCATCATCACATGCTCTTATAACTCAGAATTCTAAAGCTCTCACAAAGATAGGCTAAAGTATGTATCACTCTAGACAACCATAATAAGGCCCACTAACCTCCACATCAATTCTCACTAAGTAGTCTTTAAGATCCATTAGCAATTAACTTCAACTAGTGTTTCCTTTAATTCGCATTATATGCATCATTATTTCCCACCATGAGAACATGAATGGTTTACCTTCTCTTGTAATTTTTATCTTCTCATGTGGCAATTCAGCCTCTTAATTAGAAAAAAATAAAAAATAAAAAATAAAATTAAACTCAAAATTATATTGACCCCCTCTAAATTATATTAAAAGGGTTGCAGGTTTGTATAGGAAGAGTAAAGAGGCAAAGTTGTAACAATCTGTTAATGAGATAGTAGGCTTAGTGGGTCTTATTTGAATAGCTGTAACTCTTATAACCTATAAATAGGACCTCTTTAAAGTAAAAGGGCCAGATAAAGAAATATTATTTAATGGGCGATTTCCTGAGTAAATGGAGAACACTGCTTTTGAGGTATACCTTAATAACTTGATCCGTGTGGTTACTTTCATTTCCCTTCAGCAATAAAGAATTATTTTCCCTTGTGTGTGATTGTTCCCTAGTAGGCCCTCTTTTTCTTGTCGCACAAAGAGGAACCTAATAGTTTAACTGTTTTCAATTTAGTCCTTGCTATATGCTACTGCTAATTTATAATATACACGGCAGACATTTTCAATTTGGTTTCTATGCCGCACAGTAGCTCCATACAAAACTTCTAGTGTTAGAAGGTTTACTAATGGAAAGGAAAATATTGAGAGCAATTATTTTGTTAGGACTCCACTGATCCAACACAGATACAGAACTCACAGCGAAACAAGAAATACTGAAATGCAATGTTTATTACCAAATAATTCTCTACACAATGCCTACACCCTAAAGGGTTACAAAGGAAGCACTCTTCCTTTCACACAGAGTAAACTCTGTCAACACTTATAACCTTCAAAAGTTTCCCTTCTCCTAACTGGGTTGGTCTTTAAATAGACTAACCCATCCTAACCAACAAAACTGCCCTGCACCCTTTTATTTAATTTCTCCTAACATAAACTTTTCATCTTTTCTCATTTCCTGTGGGTCTAACATATTTGTATAGAAACTAAATAAAACTGTTTCACAAAGCAATTGAAGTGACATATAGGTACCCAAAAAAAA
>Ga0099825_1005144_pt1 | contig 16926 bp, 7 predicted proteins | sample SiratroredBW_FD_76838 | JGI IMG/M metagenome (GOLD analysis project Ga0099825, IMG submission 76838) | Root nodule microbial communities of legume samples collected from California, USA - Siratro red BW | ecosystem: Host-associated > Plants > Roots > Nodule | place: USA: California | collected...
AATATAAAAATAATTTTTATAAAAAATATATATTAGAAATATAAATATATATATATATATATATATATATATATATATATATATATATCAGAAGTTAAAATTATGCAGTTTAGCTACCAAGTAGTTTGTGAATAGAATAGCAGAAACAAGAAACAACCTTCTCTCCCATAACTTCTTGAATCTGTGCAACATCACTTGCAATTCCATGCATAATATCACCTGTGTTGATATCTGTATCAAAGAATGTAATGTCCTGTCTAAGAACTGCTCTGAGATACTCAGTTCTAATTCTTTGTGCAGATCGCGCCCCCACTAACCTCCAACATGTGATCTCTGCCAATTTCAGTGATAAAAAAAAATTATTGCAACACATCAAAATCATAACAAAGAAGAACTTAAATATGGCTCGTGTCTTAATCTCCTTACGCAGATATGCTCCCACTACCACAACAGCAGCTAGCCCCGCCATGAATAGGCATATCTGAAAATTACAACAGGTCAACGAAAATAAACTTCAACTCCATGCAAACGTTTGACCAAGAAAAAAAGAGAAAGAAATGAAGAAAGATAGTACCTTTTCTACATCCTTCATCATCTGCTTTTTGTCCTTGTCTGCATCTGAAATCTTGTTGACCAAGTCTCCAAAAAGATAAGAGTACCAAGGAAGTGATCCTCCATTTATGAGGGCCCCTAAACACCCCACAAACACAAGCATCCAATCCCACTTTGTTGAGTACCTAAACAAGCTCAACAGCCCAACAGCCCTTGGAGGACTTGCATCTTCCTCATCCATGTCCTCCTCACCTTCTTCATCATATTCTGAATACTTCTCCATGTCATGGTGATGATAAGTATAACCCCCACCACTTCCATAAACATGGCTACCATCATATGATGGTAGTCCATGACCCACATAATAATCACCATGACCCTTTTTAAAATATGGGGATTCAAGACCAAGACCATGACCATGACCATGACCATGACCATTAGGTGAATTTACATGCTCTTCTGTTATGCTATAATCTATCGTACTAAGCTCATCTTCCATAGCCAATGGACTAGTCTTACCTTTTCTACTACTATTCTCGTGGATGAACCCCGGTGAGGATAATCCATGAGGCTGAGTACGCTGATCAAAGTAACTATGATCATTGTCCCTAGCAACATAGCTCTTAAGTTCAACTCTACCATAGCCAGAATGTTCATAAGAAGAGCTTGGAAGACCTTTGAACCTACTTGTTCTTGAAAGGTAGAAGTCATTGGCTGATCGTCGAAATATACGGCTTCGATCAGAGGGGGAGCTAGCTGGCCATGGACTCAGAAGAGAACCGAAGTTTGTGCTATAATGGTGCCACCCGGTGGCCTCAACCTTCCATGAAACCTCTTCTTTCCATGAATGGTCATCATCTGAAGCGAAGGGTGTGGCAGGAACTCGGTTGCGGCGAGCTCTTCTGGTTGTGGAAGTGGCATCACTATGAAAGCTGGATGGTATGAAAGAGCCAGAACTCACTGGTGTTGGATAGTGTCGTCTCTGGTGGCTTGAGAAGGAGTCACCCTCAAAGGAAAAAGAATCAGCCATGGCTAGAAAAAACGAGTTTTGAAGAGAATAAGTACTAGGAAGAAAGGAAAGGAATGAAAGGGGGTAAAATAAAAACAAGAGTTCTACTTTTTGATGAGTGAGTGGCCCATGGAGATTGGTACAATTGTATCTGACAACTCAGATAGTTCCACCCATGTTTTCTAGCATAGTCAGACAATAGATTGAACAAAACACCAAACACCTAAAGGAAGGGTCTTTGGCCTCCCTGACTATATAGAGGGTCTAGTCTGGTTTATCTTTTTGTTGGGGAATGCTTTATACATTGATCCTTGTGTTGTGCATGGACGGCATGCAAAGCTAAGTGGCCGGCTGAGCATAGTTATGACTGTGTTCTTTCCAATTTTAGCCGTTGTTGTTTAGAAGACATGTTTGGATTGAGTTGACTCGTGTGAGTTTTTTTATAACATCAATTCAACGTTTCTCCTTCCTTATCTTAACCAGAACAAAAACTAACGAGGACTTTACATTTGTCGTGTAGAGATGATCTTCTGACTGCAAAGTATGTTTGTGGCATCACCTCTTTGACTAGGTAATAGGTATGTCGTGCCATGTAAATAAGACTTAACCAAGTAGTAGTTTGAAACGAATATTTCAGGAGAAAGAGAAAGGGAATAAACAAACATTAAACATAAATGACTCAAATATTACAGTGGAATTTACAAAGCACAGTGTTCTCCGCAATGACACGAGTACATAAAAGACGGTAAGTTTTATGTAAGTTTCACACGATGACAGCTTCTTTGGTGGGTGAAACTTAACTTCAACAAAATGTAAGGTACAAAGTTCATTATTTTGCTGATAAATAATATAGAATAGTACGTTTAATCCAAGAAAATCAAATAACAACATCGGTGCCTTCATTTATTGTTGATTGGCCGAATTGCTTCCTAGAAGTGATCAAATCATAAAAGATTGTGTCGGCTAACATTGGTTCGGCTATTTCTTTATGTGCTAAATAAAGATGATCTGATAGCCTTGTCTTGTCCTTGCATTTCCCATTATCATTCACGCTTTATTTTTCTTTCTTTGCCGTTAAGCATTTGATAAAATTCCCAATGACATTGTAGTTACTAGTTAGAAGCATTAACTAACAACTTAAATCGCTTTTAAAGAAATTAAACAAACTTCTTAACCGGAGGCATTGTGCATCTTTTCAGAATAATTTGGTCTATTCATACATACACTGCCCACAAACTAACGTCAAGAACAAACCAAATAACTTTCCTTTTGGATAAGTCAGGTAAGAAGAAAGAAAGAAACTGATTCTAAGTATCAAAAATTCAATATAATATATGGAATACAATTAGCGTTCTCATTCATTACTGCTATGGGACGGTTCGATGCTCACAAGGCCCAATGCAATAAGTAATGGATGCAGAATCACAAGGAAAGAAGGATCGATGACCACGCCTATTTACTGTGTGATGATTTACGTTAAGTCACGTGTAGCTGTCATGAAAATGAGCATTAATAGCTGAAAGTTCATACAGCTAAAAACAACAATAAAGTGGCAAAGGATAAGTAGCCAATCATTCTTATTCGTTCTTTTCATGGGGGGAGGGAAATCATCTTTTGAAAGCTACTATTTTGCTCCGCAATCACATTACTCTTCTTAACTCTGGCTGTACTGATTCATTCTAACATGAGTTCAACTCTGATATACATCACACAAGTAAATCAAAATAAACGAGCAAAAGAATGCCACTACTGCCAAAATTACAATGACACTGCACCAATAGGCGACTTTTCATTGACTACAGTATGCAGCATATATCAACACAACCATGACTAACTAAATCATAGGGGAAAACCTCATGAGTCCAAGAAAATATACATAACCCCAATCACATATATCTTTCATATTGATCATTGTATCGAGCCTACCTCTCTTTTCTGTATCATATTTAATATTGTCCTTTACACCCCTACCATTGAAGATCATCCGAGTTACTTGCCAGGCCCAATCAGTGAAATTTCATCTGGGTTTCGAGTCACTACCCTTGCTTCGGAAAGTTGATAGTGAAAAAAATGATTTGGGTGCTGCACAAATTGAAGTTAACATGTAACTATGACATCGTGTAAAAGATACCAAATCTGTAGAAAATCAACGGTTATTCTTGAAATCAATGGAAAGAAATCCAAAGCATATGTGAATCCCAAGTCTTTATTAACAATAGCATAATATTACTTTCCGGTGAGTCAAGAGTTACATTCTTAGCAAAACAATTCCAAAGAGATTGGTCCCTTAATCCAAGAATGAACTACCAAAATCAATGAAATGCAAAGAGGACACATTTTGAGAACTCCTGACAACTTAAGGAACTACTTCATCAGCCAGACACATGAAACTACACCAAAAATGGATGAAAAATTGACCTATAATGTTACCCAGGCATCACCTTTTAATGAACTTCCAGACATGTGATCATCCCTCAGTTTAAAATGAGCAGGAGGTGCAGGGATAGAGCTTTGCAAGGATTGGACTGCAGGAATTAAGAAAAAATATTCCATTAGAAGTTGAGTCTATTAAAAAAGGAAAGTTAGAAAAGAAAGACATTAATTGAAATTTTCCTTGACCCTCCACATCAATATCTATGGATAGGTATAATTTTTTTGAATGTGCAACCAACAGTGGAAAGACATCAATGCATAAATTAAAGGATCCATTTCCTGATAGCAGGATAGCACATGATATTGGCAAGATCAAATATAAAAAATAATCTCTGCTTAAATGTCTAGATTTTAAGCAATAACCATGAGTGTTGATCAATAACACGAAATCTGAGAAAAGAATAGGTTACCCTGTTCATTGAACAGCTCATTTTCATTGAAGCTGTCATCAGAAGGATGACCATGAGAGAATCCCATTCTTGACTTCCTCAGGTCTTCTGATGACCGATTGGCCAGATCACGGCCATCTTCAGTATCATCATCTCCTTCAGATGTTGTAGCAGAGATCCAATCAGCCAAACTCTCGGATCCACGAGTTTTTCTCCCAAACTTTAGCAACCGCTTAAAACCTTTAGTGACATCTTTGCGGGGTTGATTTTGGGATGAATTAGCAACAAGAAATGGTTTTTGAGCACTTCCCCATTTTTTTCTCATTCGGGCAGCATCATTGTCACCCTGGTTAAGAGAATGAGAATTCCAAGACGCAGGGCTTCCAATTGGAGAATCTACAGAAGCATCAATGTCAGATGACTCATGCGGGTATGAAAAAGGATGAGGCACGCGTGAATTCCATGACACGGGACTTCCAACAGGAGAATCCTGCACTGATCTTACACCGTTGAATGTGGATGGAAACCCAGAAGCCATTTCACCTCCTGAAATAGGGTCAACCTGGGCGAAAGACCTGGTAGAATCACCAATTTCAGATCCAGAATTACCAGACTTCCCGGATTCCTGGCTCAGACTAACCTTTCCGTTATTATTATAAGCAATATCTTTGATAACCATAGTTTCAATGTCATCCTGTTCCTCTGTGGCCATCTGCAAAGAATCATCCTCGTCAAATTCAAGGTCATCAAATTCTTTATTTTTTTGAGTATCAGATGCCATTGAAGCTTTCATCCGGATAGCATTGCCAACAGAACCAGAACCTATGTTGTTACCCTTCTTAAGGAAAGATCTAGGTGATTGATCATAAGGGCCTAGATCAGTCTCGTCCATATCAAATTTCAATGGAGACAAAACAATCCCATCTGGGTTCAAAGGGGACAAATCCTTAAACTCTGCAGGATTAGCAGAACTTTTTCTTAAAGACTGAGCTTGCCTCGACTTCTCCTCCTTGACTCCTTGCATCTCCTCAGTGGTGCTTTTGCTACGGGAATAAGTCCTTACCTGAGTGCGGGTTGTTTTACTGACTCCATAAGAAGGCTTTGTATTTTCTTTTCTTAAATCAGAAAAGTTTGGAACAGACTGAGCAAGTGGGTTGTCTCTTCGCCTTCCAGATGATCGTGAGGCTGACACAGCCGTTGTTCGAGGGGTACCTGAAGATGTATGTCTATTAGGAAAATTTTTCCTACTTTGCCTTGAAGCACCATAAGTTTTCTCTTCTGAGAATTCAGAAACATCTTCATCATCTTCATTCTGAAGGGAATCTATGGGATGCTGTCCAAAAAAAAGGGGATTTAAATCAGAACTGAAAATGGAATTTCATGTTTTTAACTTAAAAACAAACTTGCATTCTAAAAATTAAAATTCTACAATCATCACAAGAATCATAAAACAAGCCAATGAATACCTGCTCCCTCTTAATATTTGATTTGAAATGTCTAAGTTTCTCGGCACGATGAGTACCAGATGCTAAATCTTGTCTGTTGCTAGAGCCGGAAAACTTGGCCTTCATTTCAGCTCTACTCATCTCAAGGCTATCCTGCATAGCCTTCATCCTAGCTTCCTTCTCAGCTCTGTTCATACTCCAATCTTCTCGAAGCTTGGCATTCCTCTTCTTCATGTACTTCTCATAAAACTTTCCTCTAGAATCTTCACTCAAGTTAAGATCAGAAAAATTTTGCCTCAAAGAATCACCAGAATTGTGACTGTCCACCGTCTTTGCAACCGACTTGGCATCAAAACTTGCAAGACTGCTTGAACTCGCAGCCACTTCAATCATATTGCTTCTGGAAGGCAACTGGGGAGTCGACTCCCCTACTCCAGCTTTCCTATACTGTGACTGTTCTATGTGTGCATCAGCCGGCTCAACTCTCCTCGCAGAACCAGACTGGTCCCCAGGAACCCTCAGTTTATGCTCAGCAAAAAGCTTTTCAAGTTCATCAGCCTTCATTTTTAGCTCATCATGCAGCCCTTGATTTCCTTTAGCTTGCCTCATCCTCTGATGTTGCTGCTCTAAAGGTGGGGTTGAGGTTGGACGTGCATTGTCCTGAGTCTCCAAAACTTGTTTCATTTTGCTAATTTCATGAGTGCTTTTGTTAGTTTCATCCCTTTTAGCTTGTGTCATGCTCAACTGTTGTTCACTTCTACCAGGTAGAGATTTCTGGTACTTAACTTTTGGGATTTGGGAATCCTTATCCTTGTTAGGGAATGAAGAAGAGTCCTCAACCTCAATCTGTGAAGATTGATCAATACGAACAGAAACATCCCTCGATTTGAGACCATTGCCACCTTCAAACTGTGCTGATAAGGATCGAGAATGACTTCGGGGTCCCCTAATAAGTGACGGTGCAACCACATGATTTTTCACCCCACCATAAACCTTCACATCATCATCCCCAGAAGACAACATAGGACCACCAACAACAACCTCGGATGAACCCTTCTTCAGTGTTGCGGCTTCAGGAACACCACCACCCACCTGATCCTTAATCCCCCAGTTCATATCCTCATCAAAAACGGAAACTTTCCCTGTCTCCTGAGAAGACCCTTGATCAGTTTTCCCAAATTTCTCCGATATGTTGTCGTTTCGATCCTTCTCTTCAGAAACAACGGACTTCGTCTGGGAAACAGAGGACGACAAGGGGCTATCCGATTCCTTCTTCTCCCCGCTGACGTCGATGCTCATGTCGCTCGCAACGCTCCACCGCCGCAGGACATCAGAGGATAGCCGCCGGAGCTCCGGCGGCTTCCCGGAGGAATTCTCCTTCTGCTTATTCTCGAACAGGTTGATCCGGTCCTGCACGCTAAGCCTCCGCGCCGCCGGAGCCGTCGACGCCGAGTTTGCCGACGCCGGCGACTCCGTCTCCTCTTTGGTAGGGGTGTCGTTCGTGTCGTCCCTCGAGTTCACGCTGGTGCTGCTTCGTCGCAGCGAGGCGAAGTTGGCAGAAGGCTTGGGCTTTGGTGGGTCGGAGAGTTGATCCTGGGCCTGAGCTTGGTTGGGCCCATCGTCGTTGTCGATGGACATGTCAGAACTAACTGATGATCGGAGTTCCCTGTCATCGCCACCTGGCCAGTGACTGATAAGGTCCGGTCTTCTTTCGTACAGTGACATGTATTTAGTACATGCGTCACTGCACCGCAAAAAAACATCATTAATTAAACAACCACATTACCTTAATAATATCATTATTCATTCAATGTTTTACCATAACTGAAAATTACTTAATATTATAATAATTACTTCATTATTAAGGTTACTTTAATTAAGGTTTAAGAAAATTACTTACTTCAATCTATGAGCACCGAAACGATTAGAGAAATGTTTGAGATGAGTGATGGTGTGGGGATTGAAACCAGAAGCTGATGCACGAGCACATGCTGTGGTTAGGTCCTGCCTAACTGCACTCAGTCGTACATCAATTGCCCTTAGGAGTTCCTTCCTGTGCAAGAAAGTTGTACCAACAAATCAATCAATTACATCTGTAAAAGGAACATGCAAAATGTAGTTTAGGTAGATCAAATCTTACGTGGTAGCATCTGCCACTGTTATTGCTCCTGCTCCATTCCCACCTGCCCAAATTCACCACAAAATTTTTTAACCTTTTACCATTAATCATCATCAACCATTCAAGAACCACAATGGCACACTCTTTTTACTTTGTTTGAAAAAATAATAGTTTGTTCTTGTTTGGTCTTCACTTTTCCAATTTCATTCTTCATTTCTACTTCTATGGTAGGCGTCAATATTGAAGCCTCAACCCATTTTGACATGCTCTCATCAAGGAAGATAAGGTAATTCTGTTGGGGCAATTATGGGAGCATGTGGCAATTAAGAACTGAGAATGGTTTCTTGACTCTTTTTTATCTTTCCTCTCTCTGTACATTTAATTTCATTTTTCTATCTACTCTCAGATTTAGAAGAACCTACATCAACATGACATGTATTGTAGGCTATAACCGAATTGGGCAATAATTAGACAGAGTATTAGAGACAAGAAAACATTTTAGAAGTGCGCAAATGTCTAAAATGAGTAGCCAGTTCATAAATATAGCCTGAAGATTCTATTATAATAATAATTTCATTTAATGGTAAACAATGTAAAGTGTAGAATACGTCAGCTCCATTACTTTGACAGTAAAATATGTTCAAAGGGGAAATAGTAGTGAAAGAAATGTCAGATTAAGTATGAACATGACAGTAATCAAATTTCCATATTTACACAACATGATGCCAGCCAATATAACTAAAAGTCATAACTGTACAATAATTTTCAATCGATTTGTACAGCAGAAGAATAAACGCATTTTTTTTCTCCATGACTACTGCAGTAGGGAAATGCAGCATCAATGTCTTAAGAGTTAAGAGTAGTAAAAATTGATAAGAAAAATCCATCGGGGTGGTTACTGATGAGTAGTAAAACGATCATAAACAAGTTTCAAATTGTCCTGGATTATAGGTCTAATTGCAAAGAGAACTGTTATTTGGTTATATGTCTATCAGCAGAGAAAACATACCTTGTGGATCTGAACGCCGATCCCCTGCCCCCTGAAATAAGACATTCAAAATATCAACAAAAGAAAGAAAAAGTGATTGCATAGTTCAGTTTTTTGCACCAATCTTCTCTCTTTGATCATAACTTTTGTGTTACCTGAGAATATATTCTTCGTGCAGCCTCTAATTGGGACATTTCTGCATCATAGGTATTGACCATTTCCAAAACCTCTGGTGTGCTAACAAACCGCACAAACCTGTAAGCACCAAAACCAATCAAATCAAAAAAAGGTAAACCAAAATGCTCGGTGCATACAATCAAAGAGTAGTGTTACCTCTCAAATGTTCCTTTTGTAAACCACGCCTCCGCATTTTTATGTCTATCAATTTCTAGCTTGATTGATGAGGCAGCTTGAGCAACCTGCTCTTCTGCAACCTTTAAATTGCTCAAGAATGGCTTCACCAATCCTGATGCTAGTTTCTCAGTGTTCCCATCACTTGAAACCAGCAACTCACATCTGCCCCATGAAAGAAAGAAAAACAAGGAAACACGATTACAAACTCTTCGGTGTGAAAACAACAAAAACATTATCACAAACTCTAAAAATCAACAGAAAAGCACATCCCAACAACTAGACAATCCCAAGGAAAAAGTTGCCCGCACCTTGAACGCCTTGGAGACAATTGGAATACCGCGTAATCAAGAAGCGTATCAGACTTCATTTTCCTATATTGAAGGTAAAACTACTCTTTATCACTCTTCGGATCATTTCACGCAAGCAAACGCAATCTTAACCATCGTTTCCATTTGGCACCAACCATAATCAACAACACTACACACAAGAAATTCCAAAATCAGAATGCAGATTCTGCAGAAGCACGGTTGAAAAAGAAAAAGGAGAAGAAAACTATTGCAAAATTCAGTGTCAAAAGAACAAGTGCGTTTAGCGAGTCATTTCCCTATTTGCATTACATTACAAATCTACATTTTCTATCAAGTCCGAAATTGAACAAAATCAAGTAACAGCCCAGATGCACTTGAGGTAAATCCCACTTGTTGCAACCCTCAACAGAACCATTCCCCGCCATAGATCCCAACCCATGACCCAAAGTTCAAGCTTTTGCAGCAAAACAGAAACCAAAATTTGCCACAGAAACTATTGGAAATAGATCTGATTCAGCAAAAGACCGAACTTGACTAAAGCTGCATAGATACCAAATAAACCCAAAATCCAATACCAACCAAGCTAAACCCAAAAACTTACTAAAAGAACACAACAATCAAATAAACAACAGAGTCAGGCGAAGCATTATCAAGGTTACACACAAACAAACACCCATGCTGCAAAATAGGAAACAAAAATGAACAAACCCTAATCACTTTTCTGCATTGAAAATTTGAAGTGAAATGTGGAAGGGGCGTAGAATTGAATGTGAAGTGCAGATACGAAGGTCCGAGATCTTCGATTGCGTGACCCGATCCTCCAATTTAGAGTTCAAAAGGGTACCAGCATTTGGCTCCTTTGTCTTTTATGTTCTTCTTTCTCTCTTCTTCTTGTTCTTCCCTTTTTGTGCCTCACTGTGGAGGAAATGAGCCTCTTTCTTTTTCTTTCTCTTCTCTCATTTTCTTTCTCCTTTTTTTTTAAATTTAAGTTTTACGAAAACCCCACAATGAAAAAGATGGTTTTTGCTTTACTCATCCTTCATTTCAAACCCCCCTCTACTTTCTCTCTCCGCACCGTCCCTCTCTCTCTCTCTCTCTCAGTAGAAACAGAGAATGACAATGTTCAGACAAAAACAAAAACCAAAAACGTTGTCACATTTGCAATTTCAAAAACGCTAATTAATTAGCAGATAATAAGGATTCAATTCAAAAATAACGGTGATGAGATGATTGACAGTGGCAGACTCAACGTGACTGAAACTTTTACTACGAACGACTAAACCAGGTTTTTGCTTTTCTTCAGATAATTTCTTCGACCAATGGTGGTTAACTTTTAAAAGGAGATTGTAACCAAAAATTAAAAATTAAAAAAATTAAAAACCGAATCATTGGGCAAGAAACATTAACCAGGTTTCATTTCCCATGTTTTTGTCATTTACTAACTTATAATAAATACAATAATAATAACCATGATTCAAATTTTGTGGCATGGACTGTTTCATTTTCACTCTTTAATTACTTTATTGTAGTCTATGATTGAGGTATTTGAAATAGACGCATCTATTGTATTGGACATAACGTAAGGGACATTTTTGTAATTTTATTATTCCGTGGTCAACACTAGTGTACACTGTGGTATTGTATTGCTTCAAAGTCTTTACATAATAATAATAATAATCATGATTACACATTGTACAGTTATATTTAAATTGAGATTAAATGTTTGTTACTGAACTAAATTTATTATTTTTATTAAAAATAGTATTTATATAATATTTATTGAAGTAGGGTCTTTTTTCTAGTAAGTGTGATCAATCTTTTTAATTGGGATTAACTTACCAAAACAAACAAATACTGAAACATTTGTCAAGTATTTCATCAATCGAATTAAGTGTTTTTTTCCTAACTATTTGATATGATTTTGTCGTTTTCGAAATTTACTAGTATTTTCCATTTAACGTCATCTTATGGTCCAACCATGTATTTGAATATTTAATTATACACTTCAATATTAATATTAAAATAGTGTTTTTGATATTTGAATTTAAATACTTTGCAATAAAAAATATATAAAATTTTATTTTGCGCTGTGAGACAAATACAAATCAGCTCTAAGTTAAATAAATTCTAATTTTTTAACTCACTGTCATCTTTCGTATACATTTTATTATTAAATTAAACGAGATTATTTTTTTGTAAATTATGATCATTTAAATATTTATTAAAATATCACTCATCGTTTTCTTTTTGTAAAATAACTCGATAACTTTATTAGAGTGTGATAATTACATTAAACTATATACATTTTAAGATGAACAAAGGGAATAGCATTATTGACGCTGTTTTAATTTTACACAAATTTAAAAATCAATTAGTGATTCATTCATTAGTCAAATAACATAACCAAACCAGCCTGTAAACAAATTAAAAAAATCGCAATAAATCAAAGTCGTATTTTGAGGGCCTAAAAAAGTTGTTGAAAAGGAAAATGACAAAAAAAAAATTATTATCATTATTAATTATGACTTATTATAATTTCTGTTGGAAACTGTTTTTGGTGAGCTTGCATATTTGAATTATGTTAACTCTCATAACATTTTTCATGTTAATTATCAAATAATTCAAACTATTACTAACATTCATCATAATGATTATTCTTGTAAATAAATTACGGTTAAACATTAAACATGACGTAATGATTTATTAGTTTAAAACTATGGTCGAAATGTTTTACGAGAGGAAGATCTGTTTTTGTATAATTTAGAAATCATGTGTATTTTAAGTTAGTGGAGTTAGAGATAATGTAAAAAAAATATTATCCTAAGTAAAATTACTTGTATTTGAAGATTGAATTGGAAAAGGACATTTCTTAAGTAACACTTATCATCTAAAGAAAAAATTCAAAAATTAAAAATTGAAAACCGAAATTATGGATTGGAGAAGAAGTGGCATGTCGTTTTGTCTTTGGTTTGGTAACGAATTTGTGCCTCCAATCACAAGGCAACGAGTTTCATCTTAATTTTTGTCACCAAATTCAAATCACAAATCTCATACCAAAGTTGAAGTTGAATGAAAGGTACATAAAAAAAATAATAATAATAATAATAATAAATCAAACCCTAGAGACCACCATGTGGGGATACAATCACCCATACTTGTCATTGTTTTGTTACTATTACAAGATAGAACTTAGAAGGGAATGATATACCATATAAAACAAAACAAATTAAAGAAAAATAAAAAGAAAGGATGAATGTGAACAAAAGAAAATAAACAAAATGAATGTGAACAAAAGAAAATGGAGTAAGAGAGGAAATTGAAAAAGGAAATGCATACTCATTTGATGATTTAAATGAGTATAAAAGTGAGTGAAAGGAAACATGTAAATTATATGAAAAGTATATTTATTTATTCTACTTCTTTTATACGTTTATTTTTTTATGAAAGGTATTTAATTTTTTTCTTACGAAATGTTTCATTTTAAATTTAAAGAAAAGTTTTTTGTTTTACGTATTTTTTCCTCTTTATTTTTTGTTTTCCATGTATAAATTTATCTAAAGAGAATATTATTTAAGATTCCATTGCATTGTCATGAGAAAATAAAATAAAATAAATTTTATAATGAACTAAAATTAGTTTATGCATAAATATAAATAAAAATGTATATTCTGCTAGTTTATACATAATTATATAGTTTTATTCTATTTTGCTAATTTTCTTCTTCTTTCTTTCTCTTGAGAGAAACAGAAGGTAATTTTGCGCATGGTAGGTTTTTACTCATATTGTTATATTTAGTGAAGTTATTTTCTAACTATCTTTATCTTATTAATATTACTTTATAACAGTCTTTCCTAAAATTTAAAAAAATTCTATCCTCTAAACCCAATGATAAAGAATTTAATGTATTTACGTTTATTAGTCTTTTTAATTAAATTTGAAAAATAAATAAGAATCTGAAATTACTAATTTTAAAATCAAATTACTAATTGAATAAGTTACTGATAAAAATAAAATTTGTCTCACAGATTAATATATGTTATAACTAATAAAAATTATGAGAACTTCATATTTATCTGTCCTTAACTCATTGTAGATATCCTATATGTTATGCCTATTATTCCCCATATACTAAAAGACAATGAATTCAGATATGAGATATATCAATTTCTATCCATTTTTAGTCTTAAAAAATCGTTTTCATTTTGATAAAGATTTATACTAAACAATATCAAGATATAAATATAGAAAAAAATTAGTTGTCACCAAATATGACAAAGTATCATTAAATTTAACGTCGCATCATTTCTTAGCTACATATAACAGAAATAATGCATTAAAACCATAAACAGACCAAAACATGATGTGCCTGTATCAAATTTTTAATCAACGCACTAAAAATCAAATAAAAAGGATTTTGTATTAAAAACCAAAAATAGTTCAACCCCATTATATGCAAACCGAAAACACATAAAATAAAATGTCATTTTCATTATCCACGTCAAATAATCCATGTTGCAAACCCACTAACAAATTTTGTTAAAACCCTTACGAAAATAAACTTGATGATAATAAGTTAATTTTTTGCCATGGTAGTAAAAAGAAATAATATCAAAACCCTTTATATATATAAAAAATTATCCCTGAAAAAAAAAAGGTGCCTAGAATGACTATATTCTAATTGGAAAAGAAACATAACAAAAATGAAAAAACTAATATAAGAAGATTCAATGGTGCATAAACAACACATTACATATTTTAACTTTTTTTGGAAAAAAAAAAAAATAAGGCAAAGTTTATTATGAAATAAAATGGATTGGTATAATCTCTTCATGGATAAATAAAGTAACCACTAACTTTCAATAAGTATGGTCAAATAGTGTATTGCACTTGTAATATATACATATATATATATATATATACATATATATATATATATATATATATATATATATATATATTAACACCTTTTATAATTGTATAGAAGTAGGTTTAGGGTTTTGGAGAAATTAATTAAGCAGAAGAGTTGGGTAGAGTAATTAGAAAAGAAGGGTGTGATAGTAATGGACCCTCCTCCACCAATAGTAACCACTTACAATGATTCCCACAAACTTTGCCTATTTGGGACCACTCTTCATATGTAGTAAACTCTAACTCATCACATTTTTGGAAAAATATAATACTTACTTTGTCTCTCAAACAAATCTCACTATACATATTATATTCCACACCCATCATTTGAATAGTAGGTGCCATACATGCATGCATGACCAGTAACATTTTTGGAGCCACACCATCTTCATTTTCAATTTAAAAATGTGTCCTTTTTCATCCACTGCTAGAAAATTTCATGCCATAACCATTATTTCAGAATTGAGAGTCAAGGACACTATAATCCACACTTTGAGGCCCTCATCATAACTTAGTTCCCTCAATTCAAATAAGACATTGCAATGAGTTTATTAAAAAAAAAAAAATCCATGCTCCATCTACTTATGTATGCTTTCTTCATTATATAGGAAGATGGATTGCCAATTTATTGTTGAAAATGATAAATTTTCAACTAGAAATTTGATTATGTGTTAATCTAATCAGTCCTTAATTCAATCCATGTTCATTATATTTCTCAAGATGTTTGTGATTGTTTTGGGCTGTTCACAATGCACATAAAGGTAACCCTTGTTGCTAATATATTTAATATTGATTAGTAATGTGCTTCTCATTAAAATAAAACGTCATAACTAGATCATGTTTAATTATGTTTTTATCTATAAAATTTAAGGTAATTCTTATTTTGGTTTGGTTCTCCAAAATTAGAAAAGATTTTGTTAATCTCTCAAAAATTGAAAAAAAAAAGTTTCTAAATATTAAGTTCAAAATACTAAAAAAAAATTAAACCCTAAAATTTAAAACTTAACTCTAAAATTGAACCCTACAACTTTTAAAACTTATTTTAATTTGTCAAATTTAATGTTTAGGAATTAAAATAATTTATTTTTAAATTTGGGGGAGTAAAACTGAAAGCACGCTAAATTTTAGAAACTAATAAAGATATAATTAGTCCACTAGAGAACAAAATATAAGATTTAAAGAGTTATATATAAGTGTTATCTTATTAGTTATCTTATCAATATAAATAATATTCAAGTATTGTACTATCTAAATGTGAGACTATTTCAGTTTAAATCAGTAATTTTTTTGAATTGGATGTTAAATATATAATTATATTAAATACTAAAAAGCTTTGTAAATTATATTAATCTTATCCTATTAAGTATTAGAGGATATATAATCACCTTAAATACTAAAAAAAGAACTGTGTCAATTGTATCCATCACTCAAGTATTAGAAAATGCTCGCGGTTATCCAATCTTTAATATATGTTTTTCAATGTAGCAAAATAAAACATAGTTTTGATAAAAAAAAAAAAACTAACTAAAAATAATCTGATACTAAAATTTTAATTATCTTAGTTCTTTTTTAGATAATCTTGCTTTGTTATTATTAGTACTAAACATAAATAAGTTTTGTTTTTGTATCTTAATAGGTGTTAATAATGCTATATTGGTAGAATTGATTTTAGAATATTGTCACTAAACTATAAATGAAAAAAATGTTCTAAAAATAACCCCTTCTCACTCTTAGTTCTCAATTATCATATTTAATAGTTCAAGAAGAAGAAATACAGTTTTAATTTAGTAACCTGTTGTACAAAAAAAGTTGAAACTTAAAATAGACCCCAATTTTCAAGGTCAAATAGTCATCAAAGAATAATGTAAGAGTACTAAGTAATTAAGTTTCATCTTTTAAAGTTATCTGTGTTCCTTATTTGCGGATAGCTATGAGGATGTACTTTATTTGGAGACAGGTATTGAAACCTCCATCATTGATAGAGACTTGAAGGATTTTATACTACCAAGTACTTCTTGACGAAGTCAAGTTATTTGATTTCATCTACTAAATGTAAACTATACACTCAGTCAAGGTAATCAATCACAAACCAGAATGCAGAAACGCTGTCAGAGATGAAATGAATCTTAAATATAAGACACTTTGAAGTACGTCTCTCTCTGTTTCTAATATACCAGGGAATTTGTTCTGTAAATAGCAATGGAAAACAACTGAAAACTTCACTAAACATTTTCTCCTTTTTGTTTTGTGGTCTTGTGAATGCACCAGAATCCAATGCTTTAAATATGAGCTTTCATGATATCATTATTTAAACTCAGTTTTTTTTTTTTTTTTTTTTTTTTTTTTTAATAATTTGTTTTTTTTTCTTTTTATTATTATTTTTTTGTTTTTCTTAATATTCTTCTTTTTTTTATTTTTTAT
>Ga0099825_1005148_pt1 | contig 16918 bp, 5 predicted proteins | sample SiratroredBW_FD_76838 | JGI IMG/M metagenome (GOLD analysis project Ga0099825, IMG submission 76838) | Root nodule microbial communities of legume samples collected from California, USA - Siratro red BW | ecosystem: Host-associated > Plants > Roots > Nodule | place: USA: California | collected...
AAAAAAAAAAAAAAAAAAAAAGAGAGTAAGTGCATAAGTTCTTTCCTTCAGCAGTATTAGTTCAATTAAAGTAAATACTAACATGACATATGTTTGCTTAAACAACAAACCTTCACAGCAAACATGGGACAGGCGTGCGAATACAATTTCCCTCGAGCGAACTAAGATAAATTCAATTCAAATATTGACCTCAAAATATCTTAATCAAGCAAAGTTACCTTGTTCAACTTTTCTTTATAATCAAGTAAGTTTAACCATTTAAGTCTAAAGTTTAAAAAAAAAATAGTTTTTTAAAAGAAATTAACTCATCTTATTCAACTGTTGAATGGCACCCAAACGAAAAGTGATTATCAGAATCTTACGAAAAGGACTAACATCTTTTTACGTAGTGAGATAAAAATTCAGAATTAGAATTAAATATAAAATTTCTAACTAATATTAGGAAATGCACATGCTAATTTGTATTAAATGTGTATTGAATCCGTATAAAAATAGTAACAGACTAGAAAAACAACTGAATTAGTTATTATATTGATTTTCATTTGTAAAGCTTAAAATTGAATGTATTTTATTTATTTATTTATTATGAAAGTAGAATAGAGTGTATTTTTCTTCTTTCTTTATTATGAAAGTAGTTAATATTATTTTATATTTGATGTTGATGATTTAAGTCATTCTTAATGACTACACATTGTGACACCTTTATAAAATAGGACTTTAGATGAGGTAGGAAAGACTATTATTGCTTCAAAGATTGTCTATAACAGTAGACGAACATAGTTTACAGATTATAAAAATTGATAAGTAATTTTCATCAAATACAATACTCTTTTCTTTATCTTTTGAAAGTTACAAGATGTTAATAAGATTGTGAAGTTGTAAAAGAATTATTTCCTCCAAAATTTCATCAAAAATCAAGTCAGAGAGACCCATCAAGTATAATAAATTAATGTCATCTTTATTCCCCTTTGATCAAAGTTTCTGAGACAACTTGGCCCATACGTCTAAGGTAGCATTGCACGAAGGTAGTAGAATATTAAATTCCCTGTGATTCCTAACCAGAAACTTGCACAAGATTGTAGTTACAGGAACTTCATTCTTCTAGTATTATTTTGTTTTTAGTGCTAGTACAAAAGTAGTATATGTCCATGTGTATAAGCCTTCTACACAATCTACACGGTGTTTTGTCGTGTAACCAAAAATCCTCACCCTGGCTGCTATCGCTTTTTCGATGAATGCGAAGCTTCAGTGCCTACACTTTTTCCCAGAAGAACCAATTCTACTAGGGCTTTTTTCTTCCTTTTTAAGCCACAACAAAATAGCAGAACGCAACAAGCACTAAGAAGAAAAGGACAACACAAGCAGGCATTACTGAAACCAGACCACTATGTTCTCCAAATAAAAGGAAGAATATACAGCAGATCCATACAAAGCAGAAAAAAGGTATTAAGCAATCAGACAAAGTTTTCTAGTTTCAAGGTCAACGCATGAGTTATAATCATGTAGCAAACAACACATAGATAACTTTACTCTTAAGTCCGTCGTTCTCATTAACCCGTTTTCGTCAACTTTACAATCCTCAGAGTAGAAAAACGAAAACAAAGCTTAGAGTAGTAAAGAGGGTGTAGGCGTGTTAACCAAAAACAACGATAAACTAAACAACTTCAAGATTGTCCAGCTCCAACATACCAATAATAAAATTTAACGCTTTCAAATTATCCATAGATAATAGAGGCCAGCCAAAGGCATACTACAAAGTAAGCTAGAGCAAACTAATTAACCTTGTAAAACCAAGGAACAACAAAACCCTAAAGATTAATTAGTTTCAAATTGAAAAACCAAACCAAAGTTGTGAAGAGGCAGATCCAACGACCTGACTACACATACAACTAATATCAGAAACAGACAAACTAAGCATTTTGCATCCTGATTGCAAAAGAATTAAGAAGCTCTTGGTACTGAAAAACATCTTCAATGATGCAATTCTCTGCATGATTCGTCATGGTTTGTTCATTACCCAGAGCCATACCCTGCAAGCTATCAAACCCATCAAAGCTGTCAAATTTCTGCATGGGAAAACCCTGATGATCAAAAGAAACACCGAAACTCTCGTTCTTCTGAAACCCTTTCTTCGTGTCATCATGGCATTGCACGGTGGAAACAAGTGTTGATTCAGAAATAAGTGAAGGAAGAACGGACTCCTGAGGGTTTCGAAAACTCTCCATTTTTGGCAAACTCTCGCACTTATTAGGCTTCGTTTTGGGCAAGAACTTGTTAACTATCTCTTCCAACAATCCCGAATCCGAAGACTCTCGAGAGAAAAATCCAGACCCGCTATCATCATCACCTTTTTCTGTGAAATTAGTTCCACATAGGGTGTTCACATTAACAGATGAAGAGCCTTCAAAAGGATAATTCAACGAATAACTAGTAATAAGAGGTGACGAAGAAGAAGAAACCGTGGGTAACGATGAAAAAGTAGAAGCACCCTTGTTGTAGAACTGGTCGTGGAAGTTTTGGGTGGAAGAAGAAAGCAAAGAAGGGTTGTTTGAGGAGGAGTTAATGAGGTCGCGAAGGAGAAGCATGTTGAGTGAGGAAGAAGGGTTTCGCGGGTTGGAAAAGGAAAAGTCAACGGCGTTGCGGTGGTCAAAGAAGGTGGCGGAACCGGTTGAGTGGCGACTACGGTGGCTGGTGAAGGGTAGTGACGGAGAGTGTTTGGTGAAGTTGTTATTAGTAAAAGAATGAAAGAAGTGTTCGGTGGTGGCTGGAGAAGCTTGCGGAGAAGTTGGGTACACGAAGTTCGTGCGTGCCTTGAGACCGCGCATGGCTCTGGCGGCGCAGTCGTAGGCGCAGGCGGCTTCCTCCGCGGTATCAAAGGTTCCCAGCCACCGTCGCTCCTTCGACTGAGGGTCTCTAATCTCGGCGGCGTAGCGTCCCCACGGCCTGCGCCTGACGCCACGATACCTCATGGCTCCGCCGCCGTCTTCTCTTAAAGCTCTCTTGTTAACTGCGGTGGACCGTTTAGGGTTTTCAGCGACAGATGACTCTTTCGGGTCGGGTCCGAGAATCGGAGCCACACCGTTGAGACGCCTCATTGCTTCTTCCATGATTTTTTTTTGAAAAATGTTGAAAATAGTACTAATGATAGTAGAATCTTTTTGTGAAGGGAGAAAGAGGGGTTTTGGTTTGATGCTGCCTTGAATTCGGTGCGTTTTGGTCTTATTTATAGAGGTTGTGCTTGAAGAGTTATTGCACACGGCAACATGGGGAAGTAGATGAAGTTTTTTTCATCTTTTTTAAATTTCTTGTTGGGATATTGGGAAAGTGATTGATTTAATCATGCATGTCTAAACACAAGACTCTAGATAAAAGAGAAGCAAGACAAAAAAATAATGAGACAAATCTAGAAATACCTGATTTTTCATTCCTTTTTTTTCAAGATTATTGGTATATTATTTGCTGATGCCCCATTTCACCGACTAGTTTAAACAAAAATAGTGATTAAGTAAAGTAATTAATGTATTTGGACATGCTTTTATAATGAGCTACTTTAAATTAAGTATGTGTATTAAATAATATTTAGTTATTTGCTCTTGTATATAACCTTTGGATTTGCTTATAAATTACAAAGTAACATTACTTATAAGAGCCACATCATCCCTGACCTACATTTGACGAGTTTATAAATTTATTTTTTGTTTTTGTTTTTTTATCACTTAATTAGCCTATAACAGTTACATCATATCTTATTTGTACGTAAAAAAATCGCATTATATTTTAGAATATAATCAAAATTTTAACAACTTTCACTTGGTTATATATTATAACAAGTATTTTGTTCATTTTAGGATAAAGATATTTTTTCAAAAATTGAAAATTAGTAAAATTTAATACAGTTAGACGATTTCCTTAATTTGTATGCTATTAGTTTTTTTTTTCTTATGACAAAGTTATATTAACTGAATTCAATTAAAATTGTAACAAAAAATTAGTATACATTTTAAGTGAATTAAAATTCAAAAACATCTATAATCATATTCTTTTGTCTCAAGTATTTTCCAGCTACATATTATAATGAATAGTGTATCATCTCATTCATATATGAACGATCTCTCTTAACTAGAATTCGTTCCTCAAGCAACTAATGATTATGTTCTATCATCATTTATTAATCCATTTTTCAACAAATAACATTTTTTTACTCTACCTTTAATACTTATTTGTTTTAACAACGACCATATCATATCGTTTCAAGGATTAATCATCTTGTTTATTATGTAATTTTTTTATCAGTAATAAAAAATTTTAATAAAAGAAAAAGAAATAAGGTTGTCACAACTTTTCTATAAAAGAAAAAATAAATCGGTACAAAATAAGGTTGTCACAACTTTTATAAAAAAAAAATAAATCGGTACAAATATATAGATCCGTTTAATTTTAACAAGACAATATTCTCATTTTTCGAATTGGTATTTTCAGCTAATGATTTATTTTAGTGTGATAATTAAGAGTACATGAAAAGACATAAATTATAATACATTGTAAGTATCCAAATTACTTAAAACCTCATAAGTTATAGTATGGAAAGTCCAATATTAATATAGGTGGATAGCAAAAGAGACTAAAATATATAAAAAAAAAATTACATGTATATTCATAATAAACAAAGAATTGATGAAATATTGTATATATGTAATTTATACTATTTGGTGTGAGGTAATATTGTTAGAATATGTTTTGTAAGTAGGCATCGATTAGAAGAGAATAAGTATATAGATGACCTGCTATAATAACTGAATTAGCTGAACAACAAATTTGTTGTGAGGTTAAAGCAGCTAATAAGATTGGGGGAGAAAAGTCAACATAAAACACTATAGTAGGTTTTGGGTTTGGAACACAATACAATAGTTTTCATAAAATCATTGATTGAGTATATATTAATTTTATTTATTAGTATTTTTTTACAAAAGGGTTGAAATACCCTAAATATTCCTTATATTATTTCTTTTTACTGATAAAAAGATAAAAAAGTATATACAAAAATAGTGCACTGTATAATATATGTCTTTTATGAATATCTATAATCTAAATTAAGTTAATAAATCCCTACAGACATTCAACCAACCCGCATGTATATTGTATAGTGTCTTAAAGTAACAATATATGAACCTAAAAGATTAAGATAAGTGTTGTTTGGTCTCCTCCGTGAGAGATATTGTTCTGCTTTTTGTCTTCCAAGAATTTGTTGTTTTTACTTTGTTTAAGTATATGATTTCCTCCATATGATTCAAACTTACTCCATGTATTTGTGCATGATTTTACAAGTTCAATTGTATAATATTATACATCTCCTGCTATTTAATGGCGTATAAAAAGATTTCATCTTATGTAATCCTGAATAGTCTAAGTAACCAATTTTTGTGAGTTTTGTTATTCCCTTATATCTCTCCCAGACAGATTTCACCAATGTAGTCAACTGGCAACAAGCCTGCAGTTTGTAAACAAAATGAAGACAAACAGCTTGTTCTACTTTTAGGATTAGATTTGACAAATATGTAAATAAGAAAAAAAAAAATCAAAAATTCCATCTTTACTATTGCAAATCATATCTTTGAGTTGGTTCAATCAAAATTAACATAAAGGAAAATTACACATCTAACCTAAGAGGATATATTTTCCATAATAAATTGAATACATGATTTTGAATATAAGTACTCGTGAGAATATGAAAAATGTAACTTTGATTTATTTTATTGATGGTCCATTTTCATACTTTTAATTGTATTGGTCTGATCATTTCCAAAATGCTTCAATATCTTTGAACATGCCAAGGGCTTTCCTCCATAAACATCAATCAAGTTGCAACAGAACGTCAATTCGCACTTTATTGTTCATTGAGGATAAAAAAAAAATTGTTGCGGATTGACTTAGACAAAGTAGATTACAAGATTAAATTATTGTTCACTGTGGATAAAAAAAAAATTTACCAGTAAAAATAGAAACAGTGTGTTAAAAACTCTGAGGCTATAGGCATCACTTTTCATACATATTTAAAAGTTTAACGTTATGTCTCCTTTCACCCAGTCAATGTTTTTATTATTTTGAAGGTAATGTGTGGTTAATAATAGAGTACAGGAAATTACCTGCAAGAGTAAGGAGCAACCCTGCATAATGTGCATGCATGACACAGAATGATAATTTGTTTTTTGTCTGTCCTTGATCGCATTATACAGTGTTCTATGAAGCAGGCATGAATGTGTAGCTTTCTTAGAGATCTCACTTTTCAAAACAACATTACTAACCTTTATACCCACTGAACTTTTGGCATCTCTATTTTAATTACTAGGCCTAGTTACCCCGGACCACCATCGTCCTACAACTGAAGACTTTTGAAAGGCCACTATACCCAACCCCACTTGTGCCATTCTGTTCCTAGTTGAATCACCCAAATCAAGATGCATATATACTGTTTAATCACCATAATCCAAATTAATTAACTTATCATATTCAAATTATTCTTAAGGACTGACTCAGTTCAATTAAACTATTAATACTCCTTAATTTGAGTCATATTATTCGTCATTTCTTAAGGCCATGGATATTGAGAAAACATCGTACATATTATTTATACAACTGTTATGAAAATATTCGCGTTATAATTATTAATTTTAATTAATATTTAGGTAAAATACTAATGAATGGTGATGTTGCTATAAAAAAATATTTAGTTTAAAATAAAAAATAGTTAATTGGTGAAAAGAAAAGCTGTTGCTTTTATGAATTCTCAGAAAATATTAGTACTACATCTGCTCTTTTTTAAATGTCATTTAAGTTTTTTTTTTTAAAAAACTAATAAATACAATAAATGTTCTTTATCTTAATAAAATATTTACAAAATTTTCTATTTTTTATTTTTATATCATAATAACTACATTTATGTAAATAATTAAATATTAGATAAATAGTAAAAATATAAATAATAAAAGGGAAATTGATGTTAACTTTAAAATAACAGTCAATATAAAAAAAATATCGAATATGGAGCACTTGAAGAAAAGAGAGTTGATAGAGTATATAACTTGATTTATATAATAAGGGTCAAGTTTTTCCTTAAAAAAAAAGTACATTTGTTTTCCAGCCAATTCATGAAATAGTCTGTGTAACAATATTTTCTTCTATTTACCTTTCTCTTTTTTATTGTTTATATTATGTCATAATAAAAAAAAAGAGGTAATATAAAAATTAATACTATATAAACTGTTGTTTAGATTATATTGTAAAGACATTATTTCTCTTTTTTGATGGGAGTGACATTTGATTTGGTGGGGACTTGTGCCAGCTATTTAGCACACTTCTCTCAAGTAATAGTTATTGCCTAAAACTGCTAGAAACAATACAATTCTGGGACTAGAGAAGAATGAATCACCTTGCGTTTTTGGGTGGTGTAAACGTTATGATTGGAGATTTTAATGAAGCGGGGAGAAGAAAGCAATTATAGTTTTAGGATCTTCTTCACGTATTTCCCTTCACACTATTAAATGAAAAATCTTCATACCTTGTAAAACACCAAGAACATCCAAAATTTTGAAAACTGGTTTTGAGCCAGCTGTTTAGGAGTAAAATTTTATGGGAAGTTGGAGGTGAAGTGTTAGGATTATTATCGTTTTGAATGATTACAGTGGCGGCGCTCAGAAGTTGTTCCTCCTACTTTGGTTTGTGTTTTTAAGCTTATTTGATGATATGTGTAATGTGAATTTGGTTAATTGGGTGAAAAGAAAAGAAAAGAAAAAGCAAGAATTAAAACATCACATGGAGTTGTCTGATACATGGGGGGTTAGGTCCTGTTGGTAGCTAGAAACTGACATAAACAATATTGTTACTGGTTGTACGTACCATTCGACTCAGGAAGGAAAGGTACATGGCAATTGCCAAGGCTCTACCCACCACACTCAAATTTTGCCCCAAGTTCTTCAACTTATCTCACTAAAATATATCTTCCAACTTACTATTACTATTATTCTTATCCCATTATTGGTATATGTTCTTACTTTAAAGTAAAAGATATCTTCATTTTAATCTTTATATCCATTATTTTAAATTTCCATTGATCCTTATTATAGGAACCTCATATCTATATCAATTAAAAAGTATATTAAAAATAATTTGTGAAAACTAAAAATAAAGTGTTTTTAAATATAAAAAGCAAAAGATATTTTTTTATAATTATGGAGATTAAATGAGAATTAAAGTTTTTGTTTCACCTTATTCAAGTACTAAAAATTATTTGTTAAAAATGTTATTAGATTATATGTTATATATTATATATACTAACCTTTTTTGTTAAATTATTTTAATTTTTTATTAGAGAAATATAATATTTTTTAACATCTAAAATATAGTTAATTTTCATGCATTATTGGTATAGAAATAATTATATTCGGAATGAGTTACGAACCATTATTTGAACGTCTTTTAAAATAAGTATTATAACAGTAAAAATATTCAGAGTACGTGCGATTTAAAATTTGGCAATATTTAATATTTTTGGAAAAATACATATGTAAAAAAATATTATAAAAAAATGCAAGAATTAAAACGACTCTATTTTTTTTTTATCACTAAAAGATAAATTTGAATTGAGAGAAGATTTTCTTTGACATCCGGTGTCAAAATTTGTACTCTCCCACCTAAATTATTGACTAGATGAAGTATATAGTAAGACAAAAGTGGAGTCATTCAAATATTATGCCATATTAATTTTATAAAACAAGATAGTCATATATTAATAATTTACAAACATAAAACAGCTATCAAAATCTATAAACATCATAGGAAGTAATAAAAAAAATACTGTTACACTTATTTATTTAATAATGTACATAACTACGTTCTAAATTAATTAATTATCGAACTAAAAGATTAAGAAAACTATGCATTTATTGTTTCGATAAATAATTGCATAAATTTAATACACTCAACCAAATATATATTAGATTGGTATGTTATCATTTCTCATAACTATTTAACAATTACATTCATAAATTATTGCCCTGGTAGGGTTCATTTAAATTTGCAAAAGTTGTTATTAAAAATTAGCTGCAAGACAATTAAAATATGTTAAATTTTTTAAGTAAAAGCAAATGCATCGTGTTTCATTCAATTTTACTCTTACATTACAATATTATCCTAGATTTGAAGTCTTTAATTAAATTCAGATTATTTAGTTAGTTAATTGTATTTAATATATGATACTCATCAAATTTTTACAACCACTTCATAATTATTATTTTATCTTTTATTCTTTGTCTTTTTTTTATAAATACAAAATTTTATTTTTATAATAACTATAATACCTTTGAAAAATATATTGTTATATAATTGTTATAAGTTGTTAAAATATTATTTTCCATGATAAAATTGGAATGAAATATATATACAACTCGAGGAGAAAAAAAATTTACATTGAAAAAAGTTACATAATAGGTCACTTAAATCTAAGGAAAAAAGAAAAAGAAAATATATTGACTTACAAAGAAAAGAACAAATATCCTAACCGATAGAACTTATCAATTGAGAAGATCACTATAAAAATATCATGTACTTGTATGAACCACTCGAAAATTAAAAAGAAAAAGAAAAACTTACGAAATTAATTAAAATATAATTCAATCTAATATAAAAAAAAAAAAAGTTAATGTGTTATTGGAAAAACAATATAGTGATTGTCGGTGCTTGGTATTGTAAAATTATCATCCCTTCTAGTAATCAATTCTGCTAACAATAGCTTCAAATTCATTTGTCATCTTTCGTAAGCGTCCTTATGTTCACAAACTATATAATTACCAGCAAAAGAAGACAAAACAAAAACTATAAAATGACGAAGGAAAGGACCATTTAATGTATAGCTAGCACAAGGTTGTTGCATAATTACGTATAGTTTGGCATTATATACTTGATTATGGATTTGGAAACTAGGTCTGCGTATATCCTTCCCTACAATTAACCACAACCATGCATGCATTTTCATCTTCCTCCATTTACTACCCTTTTCACCTAAATTCTTCCTCCCCCACGAGGAGGAGTAAAAAGTACCCTCAGCCACCCAAGAAGCCCTACCATAGTTTTAATTAATCATATAAATAATGAAACCTAATTGTCTAAAACGGATGCTAATATAACATGCACGATTTCTTATTGATTGAGCCGAAAAGTTTTGTTGTAAAAACGTCTTTTCTGGTTGATATCAAATTTCATGTCGGGTGTAGGTCAGTCTATTTTAATATATCATGATACGTTTAGTTAGAATTATCTTTTGTATAAATCAATGACAAATTATAATTAATAATTTTAATAGGATAATTCTGGAACATCTTTTGGTTAGAAAGTCCTCTGTGTATAATTCGACTCTAGCTAGTAATTAACGGTGACTACGTGAGATTAATATGCGTATTACTAAATTTCTATACAACAGTCCGAAGATTCAAAAAAGTTACTTGAATGAATCACTTAAACTCGAACATAATTTGTTTAGATTGTACACAGGGTAAGTGTTTATCTCTATTTCAATTCATTTTAACACTTCAAATTAAGTGTAGTCTTATTCAACAATCATGATTTTTGTAGTTTTTAATAAATTTTAAGTAATAAAAGAGGAGGGTGATAGCTAAGGATATGGTTTAGATTTCATTGCTAGCATTCCAAAAATAAAAATTAATGAAATCATTGCACTTTTGGCTTTTTGAGTATCCTAATTTATGATTTTAATTTATAAATTCTTATTATGTCCGTTAGACCTCTCAAGTATACAAAGATGTAAGTCTAGTTACTTCTCAAGTTTCAACTTCCTCACTTGAATCCTATATCTACAATTATTGATGAAATCCTTTCTAATGTAGAATTCAATTACGATTACTAACATCACTAGAATTATAACTTTAAGCCCTTTTTGGTGAACAAACTATTTGTTTTTACACAAAACTGATTATTTGTTTTATATAAAAAGACAATTGCAACAATATTTAAAGAGTAATAGCATAATTTACAATGATTTTCATAAGTGAAGACAAGATCTTATCCTTTGAAATGAGATCCCGAAGATGATGTGAGTAGAAAGCTGAAAAGCAAAAAGGATATGTAGATTATGTATGCATGATTTAAATCTGCACCACATGTCACCTCAACTTTGTCTTCAACCTCAATCACGAGCACAGTTGTGGAGACAGAGATGGAGACTCCCTCCTTTTATCCCGTCATTTCAAATACAGTGATAAAAACCTAACTGTCTGTCATCGCAATACAAAATCTTTTTTTTTTGCACAAAAACACTAACAAACAAGAAAGAAAAGTTCAATTAACAAAAAAAGTTTACATAAGTTGTTATTTCATTACTCGGCTATAATTGAAGTTAAAAAAAAAATGAAGTCTTTGTTTCCGAAGAACGTAAAAAATGCGAAATACAATATGTGAAATTACAAAAATCATTAACTTTCTTTCCAAATTAGAACGGACTTGTGAGTAAAGTTTATATATAATCGATTTTGATAAAAGGTATTAAATAATAATAAAATATTAATAATATAATAAATGAAATAAAAAATATAATCGGTGTGTAAATTACTTTTACCAATAATTATATTGTTAAATTTTTATTAATGTATATTCTAAATTATAATAAATAAAATATTAAAATAATAAATAAATTAATTCAATATTTTGATAACATAAATTTTATATTATAAAAATAAATAATTAAAATAAAACACATAATATAATAAATAAACTAATTAATTTAATATTTTATTAATAATTATGTTCTATATTATAACAAACATATGGTTAAAATAATAAACTCAATTAATTAATTGAAATTTTGATTTTTTAAAATTAATTTATTTTAATATATTCTTTTATTAAAACATAACTTATTATTTATTAAAAAAATTACACTAAATTTTCATTTTAATTTAAACTTCTTTTTAACTATAATTTATATTTTTAAATTTATTTTTATATTAATTTAAAAAAATTATAAATTATTTTGTAAATTTATTACCACACAATCAAAACTATCACATTAATCAAATTTACTATAAACTTTCTTCGGTTCTATTGTCTTTAATCTAAATAGGTTCTCTTGTCTTTAATCTAAATAATATTATTTTTCATTATTTTTTTCTCTTATATTTTTGCAACGTTTCCAAACAAAAAGTATGTAAAAAGTTTTAAACAGGTTTGATTAATATGAAAGTATAAAAAATTAAGTTAACTAAGTAATAAAATAATTATCAAAATACTCTTAATTAAAATATAATAAAAATAGTATAAATTAAAATTAAAAGATGACTAATTATAAGTATTATTTTATATACTAGTAGAAAAAACACATACTACAACGGGATATAAATCCAAGCGTATAGCATTTTTTAAATTATACAAAGAGATATTACATCGGTTAACACAAAATCGATGTAATATATCTTATTCTACATCAGTTGTCACTCATAATTTATCTAAAAAATACTGAAAAATAAAAACTTGAAATTTGAAAATTTGAAAATTTTGTTATAGCACTGAAGATATCACATCGGTTGAGTTCTACATTGGTTGTCACTCCTAATTGATGTAATAATACTGAAAAAATAAAAATTCAAAATTTGAAAATTTTGTTATAGCACTAGAGATACTACATCGGTTGGGAGCTCTCAACTAATGTAGTATGTAACCCACATTACTTTGGTTAGGAAATTCCAACCGATGTAATATCTTCCTTGTGGCTTGTGGCTTGCGGCTTTTGGGAAATTTTGGTGAAATTTGGGTTATATACTACATCGGTTGGGAGCTATCAATCAATGTAGTATATGAGTTAAAATTAGATATTTATGATACCCTCACACACAATTTTTTTCTTACGCTTCCTTCTCCTTCACTGAGACCTGTTTGCTTTGTCTTCTCCTTCACTCTTGTGCGTGTCATTGTTACAATCACTCCCCAGTTTCGTTCACTCTTCAAGTTTGGTTTGGAGTACTCCTTAAGTTCACATTTCTTGTTGGTGTTTTGAGTGTCACAGGTTCGCGTTTTGGGTGTCACTGGTTCGCATTTTAGGTGTCTTTGGTTCACGTTTTCAGTTTGCGTTTTGGGTGTCATTGGTTCACGTTTTTTGTTTACGTTTGGGTGCCATTGGTTTGCTTTTCAGTTTCACTCTCACTGGTACGTCGCTTGTTGTTCTTCCCCATATTCCTTTGCTCTCACCGTCTTTGTGGTTTCACTCACTCTATTTTTGTATTCCCTGGTTTAGGTAGATTTCATTTGGGTCAATTTACGTTCATTGATTTTGCTCTCACTATTTCAAGAGGTATGTTTTATGTACCTTTAAAATGTTATATTATATGTATGTTTGTACTCCTTGTTTAGATAGATTTCATTTGGGTCAATTTACATTCACTGATTTTTCTCTCATTATTTCAAGAGGTATGTGTTTCTGTACCTTTGAAATGTTCTATTATTTTTATGTTTGGAATGCTTCTTGTATGCTTGTATCATAGATTTTGGATTTCGAAAATTTTAGGACCAAAAAACTTCAAACGATCATAACTTTCTATAGAGAGCTCTAATTGAGACGCTTCAAAAGTGAAAGTTGCTCAAATTGAAGTAACAAAGCTATTGGCTAATATTCGAAGGGGATTGGGCCTATGGAAATTCCAAAATTCTATCATTTAATGTTATTTTTTTGTTTTTTTGTTATCTTTCACCCAGTTTTTTTATATTGTAGTCTTTTATTTCACATATCTATACTTGCTAGAAAATTCTAAATTTTGTTGTGGTGTTTTCTTGTATCAATTAGAGATTTATCAACCCATTAATTTTTTTAAAATAAGACTTTTTACATCAGTTGTACGCTACAATCGATGTAATAGATGACTTTTTACACCGGTTGAAGCTATAACCGATGTAAAAAGTCTCATATTGCATCTATTCTAGCTCCAACCGATGTAATAAGTCTTGTCTTTTATCCTTTTAAGTGCTTTATTACATCGTTTGTTTTTATAACTGATGTTATAAGTGTATTTTTTACATCAATTAAAAAACCAACGTAAAAGGTCATAACTTTCTACATCACCCGCATTAACGTCGGTTGCGGAACAGCTGTATAAACCCTCGCGGAACATATGTATAAACCCTCCCATAACCAATGTAAAATCATAATTTTCTACTAGTGATAAAATTTAAAATAATATTAAAAGTATTTAAAAGTTAAATATAAAATAATCATGTACATTTTTTCTCACAAAACAATTTTAAAAAAAATTAAAAATATTAAAAAATCATTTTACAAGTTAATTGACTAAATTTAAACATTTAATAAAATTAATTACTAAATATTAAAATAATTTACTTCATAATATATAGAAAATTAGAAAATTTATTTTATTTATTATTATAATATTTTTATGTCAATTATTTATTATGTAATGACCTCTAAACATATATTTACATTAGAAGTGGTAAAAGTGAAAGAAATACTTGAATATTTTATTAATAAACTGAAAAAATGTGTATTTATAAAAGAGGTTAATAGTCAAAGTTTCACTTTCATAAATTCACAATCTCTCTAAACCTCTGTTCCCCTCTTCTATCTCTGTCTTATCTCTAAACGCCTGCTTCCGTCCTTTATCAAATCAACTCTCGGAGTCGACCACTTAACTCGTAGCAGCAATCTAAGCAACACCGCCTAAACAAAAAATTTGTTAGAGTTAGGTTCCTCTCCAAAAATACTCTAAAGTTTTGAGAGTTGTTTCGAAAGAGTATCTGCTCAAATCAGATGGCATTCCAAAAGGGGACTGTGGATGATCTTTTGCATTGAGTAGACTTTGTCAACAATAGACATTTTAAAAAATTTATATATGATTTTTGTAAATATGTTTTAAAATTCAGTTTAGTATGATTGTATATTTTAAAGCATATTAACTATGGATTATAGTAAGATATGTATGTTTATGAAATCTTAACTTTGTTAGTAAAAATCTTATTTTATGCTGTGTTACATATTATATTATAAAAATTGAATATTTTACAATTTTAAAAATCAGGTGAGGATAACCAACGTAATTTCAATATTCAATTATTCAATTTTTTAGTATTTTAATAATTAATTTTATTTTCTGTTTTGATTCATTTTGTTATTTAATAAGTTTTATTGTGCCAAGAACTGTTTTTGTTGAGGATTAGGTTAGAGAGAGAAAACAAAAGTGTTGGGAGAAGGATACAGCCTAGGTTAAGACTCACTTAAAACTTTTCATAAGGAAGTCTTGCAGGAGCATGAATTACGAAATAATGGCTGCAATGCAAAAGCTATAAAAGGCTAAAGCTAGGTCAAACGAAAAGAGAGATCCCTTATCACTCGTTGGGAGATTCTTGGAGCGCCGTTCTTGATCAAGATCATTTCTTTTTCTTTTCTCCTTGTCTTTCATGGCTATTATGCGTAGCTAAACTCTCTTATTATTGGGATTGTATGTAATTTCTCAACTTTGAATGCACTCTTAACGTTACTTGAGATATCATTAAATTCAAGTACTTTTTTTTACGTTTTATTCATAATTTGATCTATCTTAAAATTCAAATTCAAAAAGTGTTTTTCAGTCACAATAAAAATTCTAATATAGATCAAATTATGAATAAAATTTAAAACAAAGTAATTGAATGTAATGATATTAACAATGTTAAGAGTGCATTCAAAGTTGAGAAATTACATCAAATTCCAAGAATAAGAGAGTTTAGCTACGCAGGGTAGGTATGAATACGCAGGGTAGCTATGAAAGATAAAGAGAAAAGAAAAAGAAATGATCTTGATCAAGAACGACACTCCAAGAATCTCGCAACCAGTGATAAGTGATCCTCCTTTCGTTTGACCTAGTTTTAGCCTGTTATAGCTTTCGCTCCTTGCATTTACACTCCTGCAGCTTTGACGCCTTAAAATTAGGGCTTCCTTATGAAAAGTCAAAGTGAGTCTTAGTCCTGTTGTGTTCTTTACTTAAGCATAAAGTCACTTATGCCCCTGCTCCTTCCCTCTGATTCAGCACACTTCTGTTTTCTCTCTCTTCATAACCTAATTATCAACCAAAATCGTTCTTTGTATAATAAAACTTATTAAATAACAAAATTAATCAAAACAGAAAGTAAAATTTAAAATTAAACCAATTTAATGACATAATCAACGTAATTATGCATGAAATTAAACCAATGTAATTTCAATATTCAATTTATTCAATTACTTTTAGTATTTTAATAATTAATTTTATTTTTTAACATTCCATAAATATCTCATCTAATACATGTAGTTAATAATAAATTATATATATATATATATATATATATATATATATTACATTCGTCATATTTTTCAAAAGATAACTACTACTCTTTATATTATATAAGTATTTTCATTACTAGTTCACTAAAAGAGTTTATTTAAAAAAAAAAACTTAAAATATACTCTAGTACTTCACTATGGAAAAATCTTATTACAAGTTAAATCATCTACTCATGTGTAATTCATAATCATTATAGATAAAAAACCAATAAAGAGATACAAATAAAAAATAAAGATAAGCTAAAGATGTTTTGAAATAGTATAACATAATTATAGACTTCTATTTTAAAATATATAATATAATTAGAACTCTCGTATTATTATTTATTTAAACATAATATATTCTTAAAGCATTTAAAATATTAGACGATGTAATATATTTTTATTTATTTACAAAATTGTCATCGTATTTTTATCTCCTCTTAATCAATATTTTATTTTATTATAAAATCACATTTTTCCATTAGTTTACATATTACTTTCTTTCTTTTTATTTATTCATGTTATCTTTTCACTGATACATCAAAATAATGATATATATATATATATATA
>Ga0099825_1005149_pt1 | contig 16917 bp, 9 predicted proteins | sample SiratroredBW_FD_76838 | JGI IMG/M metagenome (GOLD analysis project Ga0099825, IMG submission 76838) | Root nodule microbial communities of legume samples collected from California, USA - Siratro red BW | ecosystem: Host-associated > Plants > Roots > Nodule | place: USA: California | collected...
AAAAATAAAAAAAAGAATATAAAGATAGATAACAACATATATAAAGATAGAAACAACACAATATATATATATATATATATATATATATATATATATATATATATATATATATATATATATATATATATATTTGAAATGGACTATGTGATAGTTAGGTAATAAATTTACTGATAATTTAAGAAGTTATGAATAAAAACGTGTTAATTCATGTCATTACATATGAATATCCATGAAATCTAGGAATGAAATTTTATGATATATATATATATATATATATATATATATATATTTTTTGTAAATAAAAGTCGGTATTTTGGTAAACATATTTTATGAAATCAATTTGTATATTTTTTTTAAATAAAAGATAAATGTAAACTATTACGAGAACATGTGTAAATATGTAAGAGTTGGAAGTTGAATTATGTATTAAAAATGTTTGTAATAAATATAGAAAACAACAATAAATGTAGAGAACAACACTTATGTCAGATATAATGTTTACAAATTCTGTATAATGCTCAAAACTACATATCTTTGCGAGGAATTCAAACATTGAAAATCCTACGTTTAGTATAAACTAATACTTTTACCCACGCAATGCTCATGATTTAATTTACAAATACAATATATTTATTATATCAAATTAATTTGTTAAAAATAGAAGAATTAAAATGAAATAATAATAATAAATGATATGTATAATAAATGTAAAACAATAATATATTGTATTCATTAATAAAACCAATTCAAATTACATATTAAACAATAATTGTTGAATAAGCCATGTCCAAAATTAGAACTTCAAAAAACATATATAACAAAAGAAAACTAATTTTTTTTTTAATAATGCATTCATTAAATAAAAACTTTGATAATCATGTCTCTTGTTTGGTTTCCTGCTTCAAAACACAAAGTTGTCTCCTTCTAATCTTTATTGGTGCAAAACTTTTTCTATCCTCTGTCAACGCTCATCAATATCTTTGGTTGATTTTCGATAAGGACTTTGTATTTGACTTTTTTTTTCTTCGATCAAGAACCACATTTCTGAATATATGTTTGTAAGCATACTTTTCAAAATGAGATATCAAATCCTGCAAAATTTAAGAATGTAACCAGGATATTAAAATGAAATGTAATAATGTAAAATATATTTGTAATGAAGAAAAATATAATAATCTAACCAGGTGAGTTGCTTTTGATTAGTAATTTGTGAATATTATATAAAAAGTAGTAATTATTGTTTGGCTAGAAGGACAACCAAAAAATTGGTCAAAAATCAGTTGTGTGCACCTTCTTTAAAGATAATTATGTGAAAAAATGAATTACAAAAAATTATAGCAGAGATCTTCTAGCATACTGTCTAACGGAGACTATGTACCGGAGATATCGTCTATGTACCGGATATTGTGTGTTGTCTACCATAATGGAAATGCTAAAAAAGGTTAACACAAGAACTTTGTCAAACCAATTTTAAAAATGAGATATCTGTACACAACAGAAAATTTAAAAACAATTTCTGGAAACAAATTGACCTGATTTTGTATGACGGGACATAAAATGTAGTGAACGATATAACATAATACATTAACAAGAAAAAAAAAGGTTTTAAGTTAAAAAGATGATGTCAAAATCTCTTTATGTGGATTTGTTTAGACTCATTATTATTAAAATTCACTACTGTACCCTTTTAGAATAATTTCAATAATGGTATTATAAGACCAACTGCATCTAACAAACAACTTTTTAATTTTTTATTTTTTTAGTTTTAGCATATTTATTTTGAAACAATTTTTTAATTTTTTTTTTTTTAGTTTTAGCATATTTATTTTGAATTTTTGTCCGGTGTCAAAATTATTTTTCTCCACATACATCATATCAATACATTATTTAACATCTATTTTATAAAAATATCAAATATTAAAAAAATATCATTTCTTTTAAATATTCTTCTCAATGAACTTATTTTGTATCTTTCACAACATATTGTTAATGTTTTTTTACCTGTTCATATGCTTAGTTCACCATTATGAGCTGTCAATATAACTATATCCTCCTAACTTCTATTAAATGTTTTCTTCAATCTACAATATGGATGAATATGAGCAAGAAACTTTTTGCCTAGTCTTTTGTCCATATTTTAATTGGATATAACAACGTATAGGACATATATTCACACTATAAACAAAAGTCACCATATGCTGAAAAATTATTTATTGTGTAAAATAATATTGCAAGCAAATGATAATTATCTTCACCATATACATTAATGACATTCACTCTTGTTTTTCACAACATCTTCAAACCATTAATTACTGGCCTAAGATACATATCAATGTCATTTCCTGGTTGTCTAGGTTATAATTTCATTATAGACAATATAATATATTTTCTCTCCAAGCTCAACTATGGAGACAAATTGTAAATCACCAACAAAACTGACATGAATTGTGTTTACTACTTAAGTTCTCGTAAGGATTCATATAATCTATAACAAGCCTAAGTCTCAAGTTTCTTGACTCCTCCAAATTTTGAAAATGTTTAATCAATTATCTTTCATTATAGAGAATCGGTTAAATGTCAAAGAAAAGTATCATAACACCTTAACAAAAAGACTTTCTGTTTTTTCCTTACAACTACCTCCATCAGGTTTCTTCCTTATCACTATTCTATCAGGTTTCTTTTTAAACCATGATAACTAACATGATGGACACACCCTCAATGCAACAAATTTATTTTCTATAATACACAATCATTAGAACATGTGTGTATTTTTTTATGCCCAAAACCAGTCGAGCATAATATCTTATTCACCTCATAACTACGATAAAGTAACATGTTATCTCCATTTCTCGTTTTCATAAAATTAAACAATTTTAAAGTTATTAATAATTGTTACAATTGTTGTTTTAAATTAGACTTTAAACAATCATATACGTGTGTTCTTCCAAAAAACAATTTTTTTCAATATCATGTATCATCTCCTTTGAATGATTGTTCATCCCATCTTCAAAAACTTCTAATCTTACTAACATGCTAACATTGATAGAATGTCTTATATTTATTCGTATGTCTATATAATATAACTTATTTATATATATTACTTATAGTTAGATGTGGAATGTCTTATATTTATTAATATGTATTACGATTAATTTATATATATCACTTATTCACCATTTATTTTCGTATGTAATATTATACATAGATAATTTCACATTGGTTAACATATATTTCACTTTACCCTCGGTAATATTATATACGTTCTTAACCATAATTATTGCTTATACTTAATATTGATGAATTATTTTTGTATGTAACTTTACTGTTAAAAATATTTCCACAAAAAAACTCTATCTATTTTAATTTTACATCAAGATTTTCTTCTTAGACTATGCTTATTTACTGAGAAATTTTAAACTTAAAGAATAAATTTGTTCTGTCAAAAATTTTATTTTTTTAATGATAATTTAAAATTTTATAGTCTATAAGCATCTTTGGTAGTGGTTAAGCCTATTTTATAAGAAAATTGTTTTTCAAATATAAAAATTTATATGTTATCTACAATTATATTATAAAACTTAGTTCGATAATACATGTAATAAAGGTTCTATTAAATGTAAGATGAAATACAAAATGTGATGAAAGATAAAAGTTTTAGTGGCATGTTTTCTAAGGAGTCGAAGGGATAATGATTTTTCTAAGCTTTATTTCTAAATATTTTTAATATATATTAAATTATATTTTGAATCTTCAAAATTCTATTTCAACTTTTGGCTTTGTTAAAATTTTTAATCAAGCCACTGATAAGTTTATTTTCTTTTTTAAACCTTGGACTCATGTACCATGAAAATGACTTAAAAAATCAACTCACTATATAAGAATTTCATTAGCAGTTAAATCTATAACCATTTCTGCTACTACTTTCTGATTAATGAGTAGAAGCAGAGGTAAGGAAGGAGAACATGCAGGGTTATGCAACCTGGATTTTTTTAAGATGTGTATTTAAATTACTATATAAAAGAATTATACATAATATAAAATTTATAAATAAAAATAACAAAAACTACCATGCTAGTTGATTTCTATAAAAAATAATAGAAAGAAAAGTGTACTACAACAATAACATATATAGTAGAAAGTAAAAACAAATTATAAATATTATGATGTTGAAACGTCAACATATAATTATCCAAAATTATATTATACATCTAAGTTATTTATATACATATACATATATATATATATATATATATATATATATATATATATATATATTGATATGAAATAAATAATTGAAGTTGCGGCTAATTAAGGATATTAGAAATGTATGATTAATATATTTAAAATGGGTCCCTTTCTTATAATTACGAGATGTATGTATTTATTTTCTTATATAAATTATTTAAATTTATTCTTATTCAATATAGTCATTTATTTATTTTGTACAAATTATGGTGTTTTGTCCCAACATATGAGCCTGTCTTAGACCTAATGAGTGCTAATGTGGCAAAAACATGTTCACCATATAATGCAGAGACATAAACCAGAATTTATGCTTCCCAACCATAAACTGTGACAAACACACACTTGTCCCACAGTGAGAAAAAAATGGCAAACACTGGTGTTTTTCATGGAGAAACCTAGCAATAGTATTAGTAGTAGTAACTAATGCATACATATATAGTGTATGTATATCCCCAACAAACAACAACCTTACGTTGGCTATGGAATGCAGTAGCTGGTGAAGCATTAATGGAAGACATTGACATGTAGAAATGCAGGTGCAGGAGCAGTGTGGCCCGTGTGAAAACTGGAGAAGACACACAACACAACAGAATTGGGACCCAAAGAACTAAAAAGTGCGCGTGCATTAGATGCTCAATGGATGATAATAAAGAACAAACAAAAGGAACCTAAAGATGGCGACTCCTTTGGCATCTTTCAACGTTGCGACAGATGAGAAATAACATCGTTGTGACACCTTTAGGATATATATCTATGCCTACAACAAGATAATCTCTACCTAGCTACCTTCTGCTACAGCTACCCCTTTCATCAAACGCAAGCTAAAATAATTGCTACACAACAAAACTCACCACTTTATAGTACATGCTCAACAAATAGAAACCAAATCATCACAAATAAAAATATGTGTGACAAAAGAACAGTTACTAAACATGTAACATATTATTAGAAGTAACAGAAAAAATTTTGAGGGTGTGATGTTTTGTTTGAAAGGAAAATCTCATTTGTTAAAGATTAATAAATCATATTTTCATGTTTTTTTTTACTCCACATACATTGACCGTTTAGACGGCATCAAAAGGGATGGTGGTACTGGATCATGGAAGGTTTTGTAAGTTAAAAGGCCATGGAAGTCAAATGATGATTGGAGGCATATTTGTAAAATGGCGTCAAAACTCAAAAGTTTAGGGTTTGTGGGTCATATAGGTAGAGGCTATAGCCTATATAGGTTGTGTTTGAAATAATATGAAGTGGGTCAAGTTTGTAGATTCATAATGATCATCTATATTATTTGAGTGTTTAAGCATGTCACCATTTTCATGTTTTTATTACAACTTTTCTTTACTTTTAAAATCTTTTTATTTAAACTAATAGATTGTAAACAGACAATCATCCATTTAAATGTATACAATTTTTGGATTTTTTTATAAAGGATGATTAAACGCATCTCCATATTTTAATCGATATTGAACTATTTTTTGTTTGACTTAATTGCATTTTCTTCTTCAAGTTATGTTTAACGCAATCAAATTATGTGAAAGTTGATCACATGGAACTTACGTCAATCTAACGCATGAAAATGGAACAATATAAAAAGTTCAGGAGATGAATCATACATTTTATATTTTTACAACAATAATTAACCACGGTTACATGGAAAAACTAATATAGACTGAAAGATTTTTTTTCTTTGCGTTTGGATAATGTTATTTTAAGGAAAGGTTATGAAATGTGATTCTATAACAAATGATAAATTTATTTTCCAATGTATGTGTTGTAGGTAGATAACTCACAATGGGTGGTAAATTTTGATAGGACGGCTGTAACTAACTATAAATTTGAATATTTGAAGATCTGTATGTAAGAAAGAAAGAAAACGCGTAACCTAGGCAACGGGTTTTCGGAAATGTCAGAAGTTTTTACCAAAATAGATACAAGTGTTCTTGCTACATATCCCTAGGCTTTTAAGTTATTAAAAGCTATTTAATAAAATAAAATACACTTCATTACATTCAACAACTTAGTAACATTCATAATTTTTATACCAAATAACTTTTTATATTTATCTTATATCTATTATTTTATTCTCTATTTTTTTTATAAATATAATAAATATATTCTTTTAGTGACCATGTTAGTTCTAGAAGGCGATTGTCAAGTGAATAATGAGATTCTCGTAAGATTTTTTCTCATTATTCAAATATTAATCCGTACCCCTTTCACTTCTCGAGAGTTCTAATTCACTTTTGGCAATGTCGTGGCAATCATGGATTGAACGAGACCAATTGAGACTACTAGTAACTTTAGTTTGATTAGTTTTAATTACCTTAGTTTCTATTACATTACTTTCTTTAACCTCTTAACTGGTTGAGTTACATGTGGGAGTTAAGGAGACTTGTCTCAAGATTTAATTTTAAAATTTTTATAGTATATGAGTAAAATATTATAATTAATTACTAAATTTTAATTAACTTTTAGGATATTATAAACTTTGGCATGTTCAATCTAGTTTCTAATAAAAAAAAATATTTTATTGAGTATTTAAATTTTTTTATATGTTCTAATTGTTAATTAGATATTGTAGTTGGTATCTGTTTTGGTTATTTTTATTTAATTGTTTTAATGTGTTAAGAATTATAATTAATATAAAATAATATTGTGGTTAATATAAAATAATAAATAATTTTTATTGTTTTTATTAAAAACGTGTTGGATGATAGTAGATGTTACCATTATTGATGTGATAATATTTTTCTCTAAATATCCAATACATCTTCAATAAAATAAATAAAATTTATGTCATTTTATATTAACCGTAATATTATTTTATATTAATCACCAAAAACCTTACACGTGAATACAAGAAAGATCTAGAATAAGATAATAGTCAATCATCTAATTAATAAAAAAAACTTAGATGACTAGAACTTAAAAAAAAAAAATTGGAATACTTAATAAACAAAAAAAAATTAATAAAAACTTAATTAAAAATACCTAAATTTATGAGATACTTAAAACTTAATTAAGTCAATTATTAAAATAAGAATAAAAAGTATTATAATTTTAAAAAATTACAATTTTATATTGTGTTATTTAAAAGATGCAAATATATAGTAATTTAAATCGTATATATTTATAAATTTAATTTCAATTATGAATTATAAGTAATTTAATATGTAAAAATAATAATTTTTAAATTATTTAATTAAAAAATTAATTAAATAATTAAAATTTAAAAAATATATAATTAAATATATTTTGAGAGTGTGTATATAATCCATAAAAATGTATTGAAAAGAGCATAATAAAGATATTTTAGTTAAAAAATTATTTATTAAAAAAATTTAATATTTATGAAAAAAATAGTGTGATAGATTCATTATGGGTTTTTATACTTATTATTATGCAATTTTTATTTTTATTTAGAAAAATAACGTACTTTTAAAAAATTACCAAAATGAATTCTATTTGGATGGACAATTTGTCGTGCTTCTAAGTATATTTTTTACAAAAATGTAACTTAAGTGTACTTGTTAATAGAATTCGGAGGACAATTTTTTAAAAATATTAAAGAGAAATTGTGATTTTTTTTATTTATTAATTATAGAATGTTACGTATATTTAAAATTTTTAATGTCTCTTTTAAGATTAATGGTATATTATTGTTAATTTTTCTTTTAATAAATACATACTATAAATACTAAAAACTAAACACAGTTTCTTCGATCATTGACAATGTTCAAATAAAATTAGCCAGTCTTTATATTAGTATTATTTTTTTCACAGAATATATCAATATTTATTATACGACTATTTACCCACATTACTATACGAGGACAAATTTTCGTGACACAAAATTAATCTTAATCCTCCATGCCTTTGATGAAAGATTGTTGCTTTATTATTATTTACCCAATATTCTACAAGGATATTAACATTAATTTTAAAAAATTATTTATTTATTCTTTACTAACTAACTAAAAACGGAATTAATGAAACACTTAGGTAGAGAGAAAAGTATCATCAATCTTTGTAGGCGAATGTTCTCTTTCTCACATAGCACTTATAATTTAAAAAGTATGTGGATTGAATAAGATTACCTTGAAAAGAGATAATTGTAGACTCAAATGAAAGAAAGGGTTAATGTTTTTTAATCATAACTTAATTTCCGTCTAATAAATATACGAAAACTTAGGTTGGAAAATAATTTTTAATAATTTATATATATAAAAACTATTTTTTTTGAAATTAATAAAAAATAAATAAATTCCATTTTCAAATCATAAAATTTTCAAGTAGCAGATTAGCGTGATTAGAAAAATATTATATATTTAATATTATAAAAAATAATTGTTCATCACCAATAATAATAATAATTATTATTATTATTATATAATTACCCAAAAATCTATTTACTCGTATAAGGGTAAACTCATGAGCCTAAGATATGAAATGAGTCGTTAAACAAAATAATAAAGCATACTAAATTTATAAAAAAAAAGTTGTCATTTGTGTAATATTTCATATTTTTCATAAGAACTTTATTGCATAAAATTATATAATAAACTTAAATATAAAAATCCATATATTCATCATGTATTTCAAAATATACTTCTCTAAATAAGATTTAATAAAAATATGTTTATAAAATTAAAAATAAAATTAAATTAAATAAAGTTTCTCTAACAATTTATTTAGGATTCACACCACCTGTCAAATCCACATCGTAGTTTTAAAAATAAAACAAACAACAAACAAAAAGAAGGGTAAGCTAGAGAGTTTTCAAAAAATATATATTTTCATAAATTGGATTTTTATCTCAACAAAACAACAACAATTCAATCTTTCATAATTCATCTCACATCATACATACACTGACTCACATACAAAGACACTAGATTCTCTATACACTAGATTCTCTACTTCCGGAAGACACTCGTGCATTGAGTTAAACTCAGAGATGTGTACATGTCATATACCACCGAACTGTTTTGATTGGGCTCATATTTCAAACCTCAGAATAGTCTATTCCGATCGGGCTCATATTTCAAACATCGGACAAGACCAGATGAACCTCCTTCGACTTTTACTAAACTGGTAATCTTCATCCATGTGAATCCAATGTACCAGTAGAGTCAGGATACCTCCTTGAATCCCCAAACAATGCACATCCTAATAATCTCAATACTGGTATCTCATTTCCTAAAGATACTATGTCTCGATCACACACCACATCATTCACACAAACATTGATACTACATCATATAATACATAAACATTTATCCAATTCATTAATAAATAAATAATTACAATATTTATGAAAAACAATTAAGCTACTTCCCTTACCTCTATAGAGTAGAGATACTCAAAACCCCTAAAATCTTGATCTATTCAACACTAGGAATCTAGAGATGTCCTATGATTGTCAAATCTGATAACCTATGAGATCACAAATATAGAGAGAACGTAGAAAACTTTAAAGAGAAATTGTTTGAGAAATGGTAGTTTTCATAAGAATGAAACTGTATATATAGATAGATTTAGCAATTTTTATAAACAGAATATCTTCTTAGAAATAATTGGTGGTTTTTATTAGAATAAAACATAATATCTTCTTAAGAAGAGAGTTGATAGTTTTTTTTATAAAAATAAAACAAAATATCTTCTTAGAGAGATAGAATATCTTTTGAGAATGAGAGTTCGTTGCTATAAAAATAAAAAGTAAATAAAAAGAAAAAGAAGATATTATCTTATTTATCTCTAAAACTAAATTTTAAGTTAGTTTTTATTCTATAGCTATTTTTTTAGGGTATTACAATTTGTAACTTATTTTGTTACTTACATATTCCCCTTTTTTTAGTTTTTCTTGTTAAAATACACTTTTCAGAAACTAACTAATGTTTGAAGCCTTCCATCAATACCCAACAAAATGTTCCAAAGGTCATCAATTTTAAATTGCATTCCAATTGCAATTATAGATGGTTTCTGTTTAGTATAGTAACTACAAAATAGTACTGATCAATTAACCATGCCTTTCACATTAGGTTTCACATTAGGCTTCAGTCTCCCATTCTTTATTCTACGTTTTTGTTCATCAATGTGATATCCTAATTTTACAATTTGTGATTAATTTAATTCATCATAATTATTTGATAAAATCATAATATTAATTAAAAATTAATTGAACCTTTTTTCAAATATTTCAGTTAAAGATTCTTCCAAAACGTAGATTGTTAATCAACAGTCTAAAATTACATAATAATTAGGAATAGATAATGAAATGTCTTATAAAATTAATTTTAATTAAATTAACCTTCAATGAAAAAAAAATAGAATAAATTGAAACTTTTGAATGTGTTTTTTTAAGAAACTTTTAAGCCCTGTTGGGTAGAAAGGAGGATAGAAAATCCGAAATTATGTCTGATTTTGAAAAAGAAAAAAAAAATAACGACACTCACTATTATTTTTTACTTATTTTTATTCATTTTTTTTTATCTCTTCACATCTTTTATCAAATTACAGAACTTTTAAGATTATCTTTTTATTTCTCACTTTCTATCCTACCAAACAATTAAATATTGAATTTTATTTCCTAATCATTTATCTTTTCTCAACTTATTTCTTCCCTACTTTCATCTTTTTATTTCTTTTTTTCGTAAACCGGTCACACCAAAATGAAAAATACCACCATGAATAAAAAAAAGTAAAATAATCAATAAGATTAAACATGATAACCTTAATATATGTCTTTCGTATCTTTCCTTTCTTTTGTCCTAGATGAACTCAAACACATTCAAAATCCAATGGTGATTGTCGGCCACCACAAGAAGGGAGAGAGATACGTAGAATATAGTAAAGATATGTTGCCTAAATAAAAGATCAAGAAAAAAGTGAACCAGAAAAATCATTATATTTATCTTCAAATGAATAGGAGAATGAATAAAATGAAATAAATAATTTATACCTGACATTTATACTAATTGGAAAAAGTAAGCATAAAAGCTAAAGTTCTTAGTACATTAATCTTCCTTCTTATTTTTTATATTTTAAAGTCATTTAACTTTTGAAAAAGTAAACAAAGAATAAACTTCATAAATATTTATTTTATTTTAGGGAACTGCGGGAAGATATTGTTACTCATGAGACCTACAAATATAATTCCTTATATTTCTTATTAAACACATTTAAGAATTGATATTATTAACTCAACACTTCCCCCCATTTTGTCTTCTTTTTCCAACCAAACCCAGGATAATGCTTTAACAAATAATGTAAAACAACACTTCTTCTTCTGAAGTCAACCATATGTTATGCCAGTTGATACGGGTTTAGAAGAAACATAAACTTCTTTCGAAATGTTTTTAATTGTTTTATTATTGCGATCCATAGATTGTCATGTTAACTGATTAATATTATGCCTTTTGGCAATTTTTTTTTTTCAGATGCTACGGGAAACCACCTTTCTATGATGCTAGGAAGAAGGAGAATATGCGGATCTTAATGAGATTTTTCCTCAAAATGGTGTAATTTTCTTGCAAAATTACGAGAATGAGAAACTTTTTTGGCAAATTTCCTAAATTAGTTAAAATTCTTAAAATGGTATATTTTTTTAGTTTTAAATGTGGGTAAATCTTGCAGAGATTTCATAAATCATTGTAAATAAATCGTGTCATTATTACACAATTTAATTTAAGATTATGTGAAATGGTGAAAAGAGAAGACCATCTTAGTTGATTGAATGAAATTGTGTAATAAAGGTAAGATTTTAATTAACTAATTAATTGATTAATTAAAATAGTTACTACACGGTGATTAATTCTCCTATCCTTGGTCTCCTTTTTCTTACATTTGTATTGGATTGTGCACATAAAATTAATAAAATTAAATCATAGTGGAATTTTATTGAATATATACAAAATTAATTGTCATTAAATAATTAAAATTAATATCAAGTCAATTTGAATGAAAGAATGGTTAGAAGAAAAGTTACCTCTTGTGACAAAAATGTATGTAAAAGATAGTTAAATAAAAAGATGATTTTTATATAGTGAAAATTTCAATTATTTGAACAGGTTAGATTTTAAAACTTATTTGTATATTTTTCCTTCAAGTAATTTTAAGAAGAAAAAATATATAAATAAGTTTTAAAATCTAACTCGTTCAAATAATTTAAATTTTCACTATATAAAAATCATCTTTTTATTTAACTATCTTTTACATACATTTTCTTCAAGTAACCATTTTTCCATTCAAATTAACTTAAGATTTATTTTAATTATTTAATGACAATTAATTTTAATTATTATATATTCAATAAAATTTCACTGTGAATTAATTTTATTAATTTTTTTATGTGTGCACAACCCAATACAGCATAAGAAAACAGAAGAGGAATGTTGGGTACAGTAACGATTATTGCACAATTTAATTCAATAAACTTAAATCCTACCTCTCCATGATTTACCCACATATGGAATTAAATAAAAAATTACACCATTTTAGAAAATTCACAAAGAAATTACACAATTTGAAAAATTTGTCAACTTTTTTTTATTTGTTGAAATATATAACTTGTGTTATGAGAACACAACTTTAAGCAAATGTGATTAGTGTTAATTAAGGTTGTGTATGAGTTAATGATGTGATTAATGTTAATTAAGGTTGTGTATGAGTTAATTTTAATCTTAAAATAATACAACTGAGATTGAAATTATGTCACTCATGGACAACTATAATTGTATTAATTTTAACTAAATCGTCCTAGTCATGCACAACTGTTTAGTAAAAGAATTTGATTGTGTGTAGGTTTTAAATAAAACATGTTTGAACAATTAAAAAGTTATGGTTTTAGAAATTAGGATTAGGCTTGGTTATAGCGTTTATGTTTGGAGCAATTGGGTTAGGGTTATTTTGCATTTTTTAGGTTTTAGAGTCAGTTGATAAAAATTATACATGATTAATATAAACTATCTATTTTAGGTATGATTAATCAATGACATTAAATAAAACAAAATAATTTACATTGAAAGAAATAATATAATTATTTTTCATTACATATATTAAAAAAGACTATCTATGTGATGTGTCACATGGTTGCCTTCTTCTTTACCTTTGAGATCTTCATTGTAGCTCATGTTTGGTTGGAAGAGGTGAGATACTATCATGAGATGAATTGTCAAACCCTTTTAAATGCACAATTAGTTGAAAATGGGTGACACTAGACAAAATGTTAATGATGGTGCTATAGTATTAGTATCAAAGATGTTTGACGTCACGAAAAATATTTTCTTGTGATGCAAAACTATTGAAATTGGTATGAAAGTTGGGAAACCATATTTTGTTTATAGTCTATATATCCGAACATTTGGCTTGATTGACCATAAGCCATGTTTTATTAATAATACATACATCCATACATTTGGCTTGGTTGGCCAAAAGCCTGTTGTTGAGTATTGGAAGAAGACCAAACATGATAGTTGTGACAAGACTCTAATTGTGGTTTTTAAGGCAATTGGTGTGATGTGTCATATTGACGTATTAGTTTAGTTTGAATCAAAACACAACAACATATAATATTTGAACTTACATCATTGTCAAAGGTAGGTTACAAAGGCATAATGTATCAGATAGTATGTCTAATATTCCGTTATATGTATGGTGTATTATCAAGCAGGTGATAATTTCTAGTGAATTAAATTCCTTCGATTACACTATGACAGTCATTCTACATTGTTATGCATGTTGCGTGATATTGTGGTTAATATTGACCAGTTCTCCCTGTCATGTAATTAATTTAAGTTTAAAGGGTCCCTTGCAAGGCAGAAGCCAACCTGTCACGTAACCCGATCAGCTTAATATAGTTCAACTAGTACAAAACATGTGAAAGGAACTACTACCTGACTCATAGGAAAAAAAAAAAATAAACAACTTAACTCATTGTGACAATAAGGAGTTCACAAGAATTGTTAAAAAGATTCTCGTTAACATGAGTAAGGTATTAATCTAGTGTGTTACGTAACTGAGCAATTAAGATGGTCAATGTGTTCGTCCTTTGTTGCACCAACACATACCATATTAAATGGAAAGCAAATATGTTATTCTTACATTAACTAATTGTAAATCATGAAGTTTGTAAATTATCAGCAAACAAAATTAAAATAACCTTTCCACATGGAAAAGCAAGACCTTTAATAATATCTACATGATTTAGTGACTGAAGAGGCATAGAAAGACATGTAATGTGGTCTCATGCCCAACATTGCAAAAGTAACATGCATCATCCGATATTATATTGGTTAAAATCAATTTATGGTCCATTGCACGATAAAAGCATGCCAAAATATCTGACCTCAAAAGTAATAGATACATCAAATACACTATACTCCCTAATGTATCTGACATTAATAAATATCCCATCAATGTCAGTACGTAGACTCTTGCTTGTTGTGTTATGAAACATCATTTGCATCATCTAGAATATCCTAAAATAAATTGCTCAATTTTATTGAATTTCTCTTGTCCACTGTTTCAAGTGGCACCAAACCAAACAGTTACTTGCATATGCATGGGGAAACAGGGTCGTTGCTACTAACACATGTGATATATTCACCAGTAGAAAGACGAGATTGCATAACCGCATCTTCTAGTGTCACTATTGTCTTTCCTAGTGGGAGATGAAATGTGAGTTTCTATTCTCCACCTCTCCACTAAGGCAGTCACTAAATGGTAGATCTCAATGGCATATTAAATTTTTAACTCGGTCATCAAGTATGTCTTGATGCTTCAAATTCCAAATTACATGTCAAGTGTAAAGTAATCTTTTATTACCCTCTGAAATTGCCTTGGTTGTATTCAAGACAAACTTAATGATTGTGTTAAAAATTTAATTATATTGTCGAATTTGCCCATTTACTCACATTGATCCATATCGAGATTAACTTTCACTTAGTGACTGTCTTAGTAGAAAGGTGGAGAACAGAAACTCACACCTTTCCTCTCACTAGGAGAAACAACAATGACACTAGAAGATGTGGTTATGGAACTCAATGTTCCTATTGATAGAGAACATATCACAAATGTTAGTAGTGGTGATCTTGTTTCCCTCTATAGGCAACTATTAGGTTTGGTGCCACCCAAAACAGAGGTCATGGAAAATCCAATAAAATTGTATTGGCTGAACAATTCATTTCATGAGATGCTAGATAAGGCAAATGAAGTTATCATAGCACAACATGCACGAGCCTATATATGATTGAAAATTTGTTAATGTCAGATATATCAGGGAGTAAAGTCCATCTGATGTATCTGTTACTTCTGAGTGATCTCAACATCGTGTCAAATTACAGGTGAGAGTAAGTGTTTTAACATGTCTTTGTCATGCATGTTACTTCTGCAATGTTACTATTGGAGGATGCATGTTACTTCTACAATGTTAGGCAAGAGAACACATTACATGTCTTTCTCCACTCTTCAGCCATCGAGTAATGCAAATATTGCCCAAGGCCTTACTTTCCCACTAGTGAAAAGGTTGTTTTAACTTTATTTGTTCATAATGTATAAATGTCATCCATTCACAATTAGCTAAGAATAACATTTGTTTTTCATTTAAGATGGTTTGCATTGATACAACAAAGGATCAACCACCATAGTTGCTTAGTAATGTAACACAATAGATTAGTTGTAACAAAAACAATTTTTTCACTTCAATTATCCATACTACTAATACACATTTTGCCTCACTCATGCTAATGACAATTTTTTAATTGATCTTGTGAACTTCTTATCGCTGCAACGAACTAAGTTGTCTAATTTTCTATTGTGAGTCGAGCAATAGTTCCTCTCATGTTTTACAATAGTTGAACTAATAAATTGGTCGAGTTATGCAACAATTTGAGTTCTGTCCAACAGACCCTTTAAACCATCAACAGGACGTGAGGGAAAGAACTAATTGATATTGGCCACAATATCACACAACCTGGATAATAATGTGAAATGATCATGGTGTAATTAAAGGAATTCAATTCGCTGAAAATAGTCACTTACGTGATAATACTTCGTACATGCAACGGTACATCAGACATATTATCTGGTAGTCTTTGCAACCTACCTTTGACGATGATATAAGTTCAATTTTCAATTTTTATATATTTTCATATTTTGATTCAAACTATAATAACACATTGTTTTGCATCAGTCTGATACTCTGTAACAACCTGAATAACCACAATTAGAGTCTCATCATAACTATCATGTTGGGTCTTCTAATGCTCAACAACAAGCTTTTAATCAACCAAGTCAAATGTTTGAATATCAATAAAACATGGTTTACCAATTCCCGACCAGTTTCGATAGTTTTGCATTGTAAGAAATATGTTTTTTCACAACTATGAAACATCTTTGATACTTCCTCCATGACACCACCATCAACATTCCATCCAATACACCAACACATTGTCATTGACCCATCTCACGATAATCCACCAATGTGCCTTCAAAAGGGTTTGATAATCCATCTAATGATAATCAACCACCATGACCTCCTCCAACCGAACATGAGCCACAACGACTACCTCAAAGGTAGAAAAAAAAGACCACCGTGTGTGTAAATTATTTTATTTCATTCAGTGTCAATGATTTTACATAATGAAATTACTCTTATTCTACTCTACTAAT